>ERZ791884.147-NODE-147-length-93961-cov-4.708549_pt1 | contig 93961 bp, 81 predicted proteins | sample MGYA00509941_ERZ791884 | MGnify/ENA primary metagenome ERZ791884 (study PRJEB30046, sample SAMN00792095) | human gut metagenome | study: EMG produced TPA metagenomics assembly of the A metagenome-wide association study of gut microbiota in type 2... | reverse complement strand
CTCGCGGAGAAGAAATTAGTTGCTTTGCAACACCGCTCGCGCGCGAAGAGTTCGCCGGCGAACTCTTTATTTGTCTATGGGGGTAAAAATGGCAAAATGGATGCTGGCTGCCAGAAAGGCAGATTTTGATGCGATTGCACAGAAATTTCATATATCACCGGTACTGGCGAGGATTCTCCGGAACCGGGATCTTGTGACAGAACAGGAGATTGACCGGTTTTTGAATGGAACGCTTGCAGATCTTCATGATCCTTCTTTACTAAAAGGAATGCAGGAGGCCGGTCAATGTCTGTTTCAGAAGATCGGACAGAGGGTGAAAATCCGTATCATCGGGGATTATGATGTGGACGGTGTGTGTTCCGCGTATATTCTGCTGAGGGGCCTGCGGCTTCTTGGTGCAGATGTGGATACCGTGATTCCACACCGGATGAAGGATGGATATGGACTGAATGATCATCTGATTGAACAGGCGAAGGAGGATGGCATTGATACGATACTCACCTGTGACAATGGGATTGCTGCAGCCGATCAGATCCGTCTTGCGAATACCTGTGGAATGACGGTTATTGTGACTGATCACCATGAGGTTCCCTATGAGGAGCAGGAGGGGGAACGGATTTACCGGCTGCCTCCTGCAGCCGTCGTAATTGATCCGAAGCAGGAGGATTGTCCATATCCTTATAAGCAGATCTGCGGGGCAGTGGTTGCTTATAAGCTGATCCGGTATCTGTTCCGGGAGGCACAGAAGATCCATTGGACAGGACGGGACGGTGAGCCGGTCGATGAGCAGGCTGTGCAGGCGCTGCTGCAGGAGCTCTTAAGCTTTACGGCACTTGCAACGGTGTGTGATGTGATGGAATTAAGGGACGAGAACCGGATCCTGGTGCGTGAGGGGTTAAAAGAGATGGCAAAGACCACGAATTACGGGTTGAAAGCGCTCCTGCAGGTCAATGACCTGTATGGAAAGCCGCTTACTCCTTATCATGCAGGCTTTGTGATCGGACCGTGCCTCAATGCCACGGGGCGGCTGGATACCGCAAAACGGGCACTGGAGCTGTTTGATGCGTCATCGATAGAGGAGGCTGCACTTATTGCATCGGATCTGAAGAGCATGAATGAAAGCCGTAAGCAGATGACCGAGGATGGTGTAAAGCTTGCCACGCAGCAGGTAGAACAGGAGCTTTCCGGGGATGATATTCTTGTCGTGTATCTGCCGGACTGCCATGAATCGCTGGCGGGAATTATTGCAGGAAGAATCCGTGAGAAGTATCACAAGCCTGTTTTTGTACTGACGAGTGCAGAAGAGGGTGTAAAGGGAAGCGGACGGTCAATCGAAGCCTATTCCATGTACGAGGAGATGAATAAGGTGAAGGAGCTGTTTGCCAGGTTTGGAGGGCACAGACAGGCGGCAGGACTTACGCTGGCGGCAGAAGACGGATTCAGTGATGCACAGCTTGCCGACCGTTTCCGGAAGGCGCTGAATGCCAATTCTACCCTGAAAAGTGAGGATTTTGAAGAAGTGGTTCATATTGATGTGCCCCTGCCCCTTAAGCTTGCTGACCGGAATTTTCTTGCCGAACTGGAAAAACTGGAGCCATTTGGCACAGGGAATCCGAAACCGCTTTTTGCAAGGAAGCAGATCAGTATTTTATCCATGGCAAAACTCGGAAAAACAGGAAAATTCCGTAGAATCCGGATCGCGGATGAGCAGGGAAATCCTTATCAGGCGGTATACTTTGGGGATGGAGAAGAAATGGACCGGTATCTGATGCAGAAATATGGAGAGGAACGGCTCATACAGGGCTACAGGGGAGGACTCATGCAGGGACAGATGGAGATCAGCATAGTGTACTCTCCGCAGATTAATTCCTATAACGGGCGCGAGAGCATCCAGATTTTGATCCAGTATTATCAATAAGGAATGGAACAGAGAACCGAAAAGAGAACAGAACAGGACAGGGAATATCGGAGCAGTTCTGAAGGTGATAAAGGAAAAGAGGGAGACAATGATTACGACAGTGACATTAAATCCGGCAATTGATAAAACCATAACGACCTCAAGGCTTCTGCCCGGGCAGGTTAACCGCGGCGACAGCGTGAAGAATATTGCGGGCGGAAAGGGGATCAATGTAACGAAGGTATTGCGGCAGTATGGCAGTTCCGTATGTGCCCTTGGCTTTCTTGGAGGATATACCGGGAGATTTATTGAAGAATATGTGGAGGGGCTTGGTGCTGAAAGTGCATTTACGCAGATTGCGGGAGAAACCCGTACCAGCACGAACGTTTTATCTATGGATGGCTATGTGACGGAAATTTTAGAGCCCGGTCCGGTGATCTGTGAAGAGGAAAAGGAGAGGTTTTTGCAAACCTACACAGAAAAGCTTGCCGGAAGCAGGTTCGTGGTGCTTTCCGGAAGTGCCCCGAAAGGTCTTCCCACAGACATCTATGCACAGCTTATTGAACTTGCCGAAAGGCAGAAGCTCCGTACTGTTTTGGATACAAGTGGGGAGCTGCTGGTGCAGGGAGTAAAGGCAAAGCCGTTTCTTATAAAGCCAAACACCAGAGAGCTGGAATATCTTACCGGAAGAAAGCTTAGAGAACTCAGTGAGATCAGAGAGGCTGCTTTACAGCTTGTTTCGGAGGGGATTGCCCATGTCCTTGTTTCCATGGGTGAAAAGGGCATGCTGTATGCGACGGAGAGGAAGTGCCTCTATGCGAAAGCACCGGGGGTAAAAGCGTTAAATACGGTCGGCTCCGGGGACAGCGCAGTAGCAGCAGCCGTCATGGCTCTGCAGCAGGAGGCTTCCATGGAAGACACCCTGAGGCTTTGCGTGGCAATATCAGCAGCCAATACCACGACATTGGAAAATGCGATGATTCCGAAGGAATACGCCGCAGAGCTTCTTACACAGGTACAGATCACGGTACAATAAACATAGCAAAGGCTCCCGGCATAACCGGGAGCCTTGCTATTCTTATGAGGGGGAGATAGTGAGTTATCAACTATCTATGGTGTTATCATACTGAATAAATGTGTTCAAAATGTGTCCGAAATCTAAAAAAATCAGAAAAAATATTAACAAATTCTTATCTATGTAAAACGCAGGTAAAAAAGAATTTCTGTCTCCTTTTTATGACATTGAAAAAAAGATTCAATCATGCTATCTTATTATATGGATTATTATGCCCTGGAGGTGTGTTTATGTTTGTATGTAAAGATTTACTAAAGGGACTTGACTACGAATGCGTGGCAGGTCAGGATACCACAGAGGTTACGGAGGTCGTGACTGACTCCAGAAAGATTACGAAGGGATGTCTGTTTATCTGTATCTGCGGATATAAGACGGATGGACACGATTTTGCCATAGAGGCCATACAGAAGGGCGCCAGCGTGCTTGTCGTGCAGAAGGATATTGTACTGCCGGATGGATACGAGGCAACCGTGATTAAGGTAAAGGATACCCGATATGCCATGGCATTTATTTCGGCAGCCTATTTCGGACATCCGGCAGACCGCCTGAAGGTGATCGGAATTACCGGAACGAAGGGAAAAACCACGACCACTTATTTAATCAAGTCAATCTTAGAGCAGTCCGGCTATAAGGTAGGATTGATCGGTACGATTGAAACAATTATTGGTGACGAGCATATCAAGGCCAACAACACCACACCGGAATCCTTCCTTTTACAGGAGTATTTCGCAAGGATGGAAAAGGCGGGCTGTGAAATTGTCGTTATGGAGGTAGCGTCCCAGGGACTGAAATTACATAGAACGCAGGGCTTTACCTTCGAGCTTGGTATCTTTACCAATTTAGAGCCCGACCATATCGGACCGAATGAGCATGCGGACTTTGAAGAATACCGGATGTGTAAGGGATTATTATTTCAGCAGTGCCGTCATGGAATTGTAAATAAAGACGATGAAAATCTGGAAGAATTATTAAAGGGACATACCTGTACGATTGAAACCTATGGTTTTGATAAAACCGCTGACCTGTATGCGGAAGACTTGGAGCTTGTGAAAAAGCCCGGAGAGCTTGGAATTGATTTCCTTGTAAAAAGTAATGTAAAAGATGCGCCGGCAGATTTTCGTGTGGAGGTTCCGACTCCCGGGAGGTTCAGCGTTTACAATGCGTTAACAGCAATTGCCGTCTGCCGTCATTTCAAGGTATCCGTACCGCAGATCCAAAAGGCGCTGTTGTCGGCACATGTGCGCGGACGAATCGAGATGGTTCCGGTGTCTCCCGATTTCACCCTGCTCATTGACTATGCGCATAATGCCATGAGCCTGAAGAGTATTCTCACTACCTTACGGGAATATGAGCCGAAGCGTCTGGTGTGTCTGTTTGGCTGTGGAGGGAACCGTTCCAAAATCCGCCGTTACGAGATGGGAGAAATGAGCGGAAATCTTGCCGATCTGACGATTATCACATCGGATAATCCAAGAGATGAAGAACCGCAGGATATCATCAATGACATCAAGACCGGTATGGCAAAAACCAACGGAAAATACGTGGAAATCTGCGACCGGAAGGAAGCCATTGCCTATGCGATCCATCATGGGCAGCCAGGAGATATCATCGTGCTTGCCGGTAAGGGACATGAGGATTATCAGGAAATCAGGGGTGTAAAGTACCCTATGGATGAACGGGATCTGATCCGGGATATCCTTGCAGGAAAATAAATGAAAGGTACCTGGGAAGGTAATGAACAGCTGCAACACAATTTACAGAACAGGAATAAAGCATGAATCATGGAACCTATGCAAATGTCATTATTGACATTTCCCATGAAAAAGTAGATAGACCGTTTCAATACCGGATCCCGGACTCTTTGAAGGAGAAGCTGGCCGTTGGAATGTGCGTACAGATTCCTTTCGGCACGGGCAACCGCAAGAGAAAGGGATACGTGATTGAAATTACCGGTAAAAATGAATACCCGGAAGAGAAAATCAAGGAAATTGACGGAATCATTACCGATAACCTTCCGGCAGAGGCAGATGCCATCAGACTGGCAGCCTGGATGCGGCAGACCTATGGCTCCACCATGATTGCCGCACTCAAAACCGTGCTTCCGGTAAAGCGTGCCGTGAAGGCCGTCGAAAAGAAAAAGCTCCGGCGCAGTTTGTCAGCAGAAGAACTGACCTCCCTCCTTGGAGAGTGCATGCGCAAGCACCAGAACGCGAAAGTGCGGGTATTGCAGGAGCTTCTTACCGAAGAGGAGCTTCCCTATGAGCTGGTAACCGGAAAGCTGCATGTGTCGGCAGCAACCTTAAACAGTCTGGTGAATCAGGGAGCCATTACGATCGAAAGTGAGAGCAGTTACCGCAATCCGGTGAGCCTTAATGTTACTGCGCAGAGCGGACCGGAGCTGTCGGAAGAACAACGCTATATCAAGGAGCAGATTCTTTCCGATTATGATAAAAATATCCGGAACACGTATCTCATTCACGGAATTACAGGAAGTGGCAAGACACTGGTTTATTTAGCCCTGATTGAGGAGATGATAAAGAGGGGGAAGCAGTGCATTGTGCTGATTCCGGAGATCGCCCTGACCTATCAGACGTTACTGCGGTTTTATAAACGCTTTGGAGACCGCGTGTCGGTAATGAATTCCTCTCTTTCCCAGGGAGAGCGTTTTGACCAGTGCGAACGCGCAAGAAAGGGCGAAATTGATGTGATGATCGGACCGAGATCGGCGCTTTTTGTGCCGTTCCCGTCTCTTGGCATGATCGTGATAGACGAAGAGCATGAGGGGAGCTATATCAGCGAGAATGCCCCACGCTACCATGCAAGAGAAACCGCAGAGTATCTTGCCTCCTTAAAGAAAGCATCCCTGGTGCTGGGGTCAGCGACTCCGTCACTGGAGGCTTATTATAAAGCAAAAAAGGGTGAATACCGGTTATTCACCATGAAAAACAGAAAAAACGGCGGGGAGCTTGCCAATGTCCGGATTGTGGATCTGCGGCAGGAGCTCCGGAAGGGAAACCGTTCGATTTTCAGCAGTGACCTGCAGGAACTGATCCGTGACCGGTTAGGGAAAAAGCAGCAGATCATGCTGTTCTTAAACCGTCGTGGGTATGCAGGCTTCGTGTCGTGCCGTTCCTGCGGTTATGTGATGAAGTGTCCGCACTGTGATGTGTCCCTGTCCCAGCATATCGGAGGGAAAATGGTATGCCACTACTGCGGGTACGAAACGGTTCAGCCGAAACGCTGCCCGAATTGCAGCTCCAATTATATCCTTGGCTTCAAGGCAGGAACCCAGCAGATTGAGAGGCAGCTGTATGAGCTGTTTCCGGGGATCCGGGTGCTGCGTATGGACGGTGATACCACGAAGCAGAAGGGAAGCTTTGAAAAGATCCTGTCCGCTTTCGCGGAAGGGGAAGCGGATGTGCTTTTGGGAACCCAGATGATTGTAAAGGGGCATGATTTCCCCAATGTAACACTGGTGGGGGTGCTTGCGGCAGACCTTTCCCTAAATGACAGCGATTATCGTGCCGGGGAAAAGACCTTTCAGCTGCTGACGCAGGCGGAAGGGCGTGCCGGGAGAGGAACGCTTCCGGGAGAGGCCATCATCCAGACCTACCGTCCGGAGCATTACAGCATTCAGCAGGCAGCGAAGCAGGATTATGAAGCCTTTTATGAGGAAGAGATCCTGTACAGGGAGCTGCTTGAATATCCACCGGCAGGCCATATGCTGACAATCCTTGTGGTTTCTAAGGATGAAAAACGATGCAAGGGACTGGCAGTACGGCTTGCGAAGGAAGCAGGAGCCTATGTCCATGTGATCGGACCGACCCCCGCAGCCGTATCGAAGGTTAAGGACTATTACCGCTATATGATTTACTTAAAATCCCTTAAGGAGGAGCCGATCCGGCAGGCGAAGGAACGGCTGGAGGCTCTTTTAAACGGGTTTGAATTAAAGACAGAAAACGTTATTTTTGATTATGAGTAACTATTCAGAGCCATGTAAAATTGCTTTCTGTGACTGTTTGCATTCATACAGAATAGCAATTTTATATGGCGAAGTAACCACATGAGGTAAACTACGCTACGTTAGCAGCGGTTTTACGAATGAGGTTTTGAATAGTTACGATTATGACTAACAGGAAAGGAGCCTTAAAATGGCAATCAGAAACGTAAGAAAAATTGGAGATCCGGTATTAAATAAGGTATGTAAGGAGGTCAGAGAGGTCAATGACCGTACCCGGGAACTGATTGATGATATGTTTGATACCATGTATGAAGCAGATGGTGTGGGACTTGCAGCACCGCAGGTTGGAATTCTGAAACGGATTGTCGTGATCGATGTAACGGGAGAAGATCCCATTCTCCTTATTAATCCGGTGATATTAAGTACCGATGGAGAACAGACCGGATACGAAGGATGCTTAAGTGTTCCGGGCAAGACCGGTGTGGTGACCCGTCCGAACCATGTGAAGGTGAAGGCTTACAATGCGGATATGGAGGAGTTTACCTTAGAGGGTGAGGAGCTTTTAGCACGTGCGATCTGCCATGAGCTTGACCATCTCGATGGAAAGCTTTATGTGGACTGCGTGGAAGGAGAACTGATGAATACCGAGGATCTTAATGAGGAGTAGGAAGGAGAGAGAGGATGAAGATTGTATATATGGGAACACCGGACTTTTCGGTGGCACCGTTAAAGGCATTGATTGAAGCCGGACATACAGTTACGGCGGTAGTGACACAGCCGGATAAACAGAAAGGCCGTGGCAAAGAGGTTTCCATGACTCCGGTGAAGGAATGTGCACTTTCCTATGGCATTCCGGTGTTACAGCCTGTAAAGATCAAGGCACCGGAGGCTGTGGAGGAGCTTAGGAAATACGAAGCCGATATATTTGTCGTCGTGGCATTCGGACAGCTCCTGTCCGAAGAAATTTTAAATATGCCGAAATTCGGATGCATCAATCTTCATGCTTCCCTGCTCCCGAAATACCGTGGTGCAGCACCAATCCAGTGGGCGATTTTAAACGGGGACAAGGAGACCGGTGTCACCATTCAGCAGATGGAAAAGGGACTCGATACCGGAGATATGTGGAGCCGTGTGGTCGTTCCGATTGATGCAAAAGAAACCGGAGAAAGCCTTCACGATAAGCTGATGGAGGCAGGAGCAAAGCTCCTTGTAGAGACGCTGCCGATCATTGAAGCAGGGAAGATTACGCCTGAAAAGCAGGATGAAAGCCTTGCTGTGTTTTATGCAGCGAAGCTGGATAAGGCGATGGGTCATATCGACTGGACGAAGCCGGCAGAGGTCATTGAACGGCTGATACGGGGACTGAATTCCTGGCCGAGCGCTTATACCTTTTATAAAGGCAAAACCCTGAAGATCTGGGATGCCGATGTGATCGAAGGAAAAGAAGGAGCCGTTCCGGGAAGTGTGATTCAGACCGGAAAGGAGTTCTTCGATGTTGCCTGTGGTGAAGGGGCACTCCGGGTTTTGACCGTACAGCTGGAAGGAAAGAAGAAAATGTCAGTAAAAGACTTCCTGTTGGGCTATGATGTCAGGGAAGAGAACTTTGACGTAACAGGCTGAACTGCTACAATTTGATAGATAAAGGAGGAAGAGACAATGTTTTATGGATATGATCCAACCTATATTTTAGTAATCATTGGGGCAATCCTTTCCATGATTGCCAGCAGCTTTGTACAGAGCACCTACAGTAAATATTCAAGGGTACAGAGCCGTACCGGAATGACGGGGGCTCAGGCGGCACAGCGGATTTTACAGATGTCCGGAATCAGTGACGTGCGCATCGAGCATGTGTCCGGAAAGCTTACGGATCATTATGATCCGTCCCAAAAGGTGGTCCGCTTATCGGACAGTGTATATGGAAGCACTTCTGTTGCTGCAATCGGCGTGGCAGCGCATGAATGCGGACATGTGGTACAGCATCACAAAGGATATCTTCCTATGAAGATCCGTACCCTCCTTGTACCGGCAGCCAATCTGGGGTCTAAGCTTGGAATTCCGATTGTCCTGCTGGGACTGATTTTGGGTCTGAATTTCCACCTCCCGGACGGAACTTATTTTTCACTTGCACAGATCGGAGTGTATATTTTTACCTTTGCGGTACTGTTCCAGATCGTGACACTTCCGGTTGAATTTAATGCTTCAAGCCGTGCCCTTAATATGCTGCGGGATTACGGAATGCTTGCGCCGGATGAGGTATCCCAGAGCGGTAAGGTGTTAAAAGCTGCCGCCATGACCTACGTAGCTGCAGCGGCAGCCGCAATATTACAGCTTCTTCGGCTGTTCATGCTGACGGGACGAAGAAGACGGGATTAGCACAGGAGATACGAAGTTGAACGAACGAGAACTGATTCTGGAGATGCTGATGGAAATTCTGGAAAGGGGAACCTATTCCCATCTGGTGATCCGGAATGTCCTGAATAAATATGATTATTTAAAGCAGCCCTCAAAGGCCTTTATCAAACGGGTGACGGAGGGCACAATTGAAAAACAGATTACGATTGATTATGTATTAAACAGCTGTTCCAAGACACCGGTTTCCAAAATGAAACCACTCATCCGTAATCTTTTACGTCTTAGTGTTTACCAGCTATTGTTTATGGATTCCGTTCCGGACAGCGCAGTATGCAATGAGGCAGTAAAGCTTGCCGGAAAGAGAGGATTCCGTAATTTACAGGGCTTTGTAAACGGAGTGCTCCGGAACATTGCAAGGACGAAAACGCAGATTGCTTATCCCGATGAAACAGATCCGGTGAAATGCTATTCAGTGCACTATTCCATGCCGGAGTGGCTGGTAACCCTGTTTCTTGAGGAACGTGGAGCGGAAATTACGAAGCAGATCTTCGAAGAGATGCAGAAGGTTCATCCGGTGGTGCTGCGTTACTGCGGACCGGAGGAGAAAAAAGAGGACTGGAAGCAGAGTGTGGCGGCACAACAGATTACCCTGCGGCAGCATCCTTATCTTTCCTATGCCTATTTGATAGAGGGAGGGGAGAGTGTACAGAGTATCCCCGGCTATGAGGAAGGTCTTTTCACAGTTCAGGATGTGAGCAGCATGCTGGTTACCGAGGCAGCGGGGCTCCTTGGGGATGAGCTGTTACTGGATGTCTGTGCAGCACCGGGAGGAAAAAGCCTGCATGCGGCAGGACTTTTAAAAGAGGGAAACGTGATTTCGAGGGATCTTACCGACAGTAAGACCGCTTTGATTGAAGAAAACAGCAGAAGATGCAACTGCTCAAATATCCGGATCGAGACCTTTGATGCGTTGGAACCGGATGAAAATATGATCGGAAAGGCCGATGTAGTCTATGCGGATCTTCCCTGCTCAGGACTTGGCATTCTTGGAAAAAAGCGGGACATCCGTTATCGGATGAATCCGGAGCAGATGAAGGCGCTTGTAGAGCTTCAACAGAAGATTCTGTCCGTCATATGGCAGTATGTGAAGCCGGGCGGAACACTGATGTACAGTACCTGTACGATTCACAGGGCAGAAAATGAACAGATGGTTCAGTGGTTTACACAGAACTTTCCTTTTAAAAGACAGAGTATGAAGGAGCATCTGCCGGAGGACTTATGGGACAGTGAAGAGAACGGCATGCTGCAGCTTTTGCCTGGAATTCATCAAACGGATGGATTTTTCGTTGCGAAGCTGCGCAGAGTAGAGAAAAAGGAGTAACGGACCGGAATGGATATCAAATCAATGACTCTGCCTGAATTGCAGGAGGAAATGGCAGCAATCGGGGAAAAGAGCTTTCGGGCAAAACAACTATATGAATGGATCCATGTCAGGCAGGCACGGAGCTTTGATGAAATGACCAACCTTTCTGTGGCTCTGCGTGAAAGATGCAGGGAACGTTATGATCTCACGACACTGCAGGTAGTACGGATGCAGGAGTCGAAGCTTGATGGTACACGGAAATATCTGTTTGAGTTAAAGGACGGGAATCTCGTGGAGAGTGTGTTCATGCGCTATAAGCATGGAAACAGTGTGTGCATTTCTTCCCAGGTAGGCTGCAAAATGGGATGTCGGTTCTGTGCCTCGACTCTCGATGGCTGGGAACGGAATCTGACACCGGCAGAGATGCTGGATCAGATTTATGCAATTACGCAGGATACGAAAGAGCGCGTTTCCAATGTGGTGGTCATGGGAACCGGGGAACCGCTTGATAATTATGACAATCTGCTCCGGTTCATTTCTTTGCTTACTGATGAGAACGGACTTCATATCAGCCAGCGGAATGTGACGGTTTCGACCTGCGGACTGGTGCCGGAGATTTATAAGCTGGCACAGGAAAAGCTGCAGATCACTTTGGCGCTTTCCCTTCATGCCACAACGGATGAAAAGCGAAGGAAGCTCATGCCAATTGCCAATCAGTATTCTATCGCAGAACTGATGGAGGCCTGTCAGAATTATTTTGAACAGACCGGAAGAAGACTTACCTTTGAGTATTCCCTTGTGGGAGGAGTCAATGATACACCGGAGGATGCCAGAGAGCTGTGTGCACTGGTAAAGCCGCTCAACTGTCATGTGAATCTGATTCCGGTAAACCCGATCAGGGAACGGGATTATGTACAGTCGGAAACCAAAGCAATTCAGGCATTTAAAGGAAAGCTTGAGCGAAGCGGTATCCAGGTAACGGTGCGCCGCGAGATGGGGAGAGATATCGACGGAGCTTGCGGACAGTTAAGGAGAAGAGTACTTGCCAGGGAAGAAGACTGACACATCGCTGTCAGGTCTTCAAAAGAGCGTAACGCTTGTGGATTTGCTTTTTTTCGGCCATCATGCTATGATATAGAACAATTATGGAGTGACTTGCCCTGCCGGGCAGTCAGTGGGAGGTAACGGAGTGTTACAGGCTTTTTCGGTTACAGATATTGGAAAAAGACGACAACTGAATCAGGATTATGTGTTTGCACAGGAAACTCCTTTAGGCAATCTGGCAAATCTGTTTCTGGTAGCAGATGGCATGGGAGGACATAATGCCGGTGATTATGCATCGCGATATGCAGTGGAAACCGTTGTACGGGAAGTAAAGGGAAGCTTTGAAAAGAGTCCGGTACGGATTTTAGGCAAGGCAATTAAAGTGGCAAATGACCAGATCCGCCGTAAGGCCGGCGAAGATGTGAGTCTGTATGGGATGGGAACCACGATGGTGGCGGCAACCCTGATGGGGCACTATCTTCAGGTGGCGAATGTGGGGGACAGCAGATTATATATCGTAAACGATGAAATACGGCAGATTACAAGGGATCATTCCCTGGTAGAAGAGATGGTACGGATGGGCGGCATGGACGAAACAACTGCCAGAAACCATCCGGACAAGAATATTATTACGAGAGCCGTGGGGGCCAGGACAGAAGTGGAGGTAGATTTTTTTAATGAAGAGCTGCGTCCGGGGGATCTGATTCTGATGTGTTCAGATGGTCTGACCAACATGCTGGAGGATGAAGAGATTCTGAAGATTATGAAGAGTGCCTATACCATCAGGGAAAAGGCGCTGTGTCTGATCGATGGTGCGAATGAGCATGGTGGGAAAGACAACATTGCAGTAATAATAATTGATGCCTTTGCGAAGGATATATAAGAGGTAAAAGATGATCAAAATTGGAATGATAATTGGAGACAGATACGAAATACTCGAAAAAATCGGTACAGGTGGAATGTCTGATGTATATAAGGCCAAGGACCATAAGCTGAACCGTTTCGTTGCGGTTAAGGTTTTGAAGCAGGAATTCAGTGAGAATGCGAACTTTGTTTCAAAATTCCGGATTGAAGCGCAGGCGGCAGCAGGCCTGATGCACCCGAATGTAGTGAATGTGTACGATGTAGGTGAGGAAGACGGCATTTACTATATCGTGATGGAGCTTGTAGAAGGGATTACCCTTAAGAAATATATTGAAAAGAAGGCCAGACTGTCTGTTAAGGAGGCAATCAGCATTGCCATCCAGATCAGTATGGGAATTGAGGCTGCACATAACAATCACATTATCCACCGTGATATCAAGCCCCAGAATGTCATTATTTCCAAAGAAGGAAAGGTGAAGGTGACGGACTTTGGCATTGCCAAGGCAGCAACCAGCAATACCATTACCTCGAATGTGATGGGATCCGTTCATTATACATCACCGGAGCAGGCAAGAGGTGGATATTCGGATGAAAAGAGCGATATTTATTCCCTCGGTATTACTCTGTTTGAAATGCTGACAGGGCGTGTTCCGTTTAATGGAGAAACGACCGTTGCAATTGCAATTAAACATATACAGGAAGAGCTCCCATCTCCGAGAGAATTCGTTTCGGAAATTCCGGTCAGTGTCGAACAGATTGTGTTCAAATGCTGTCAGAAGAGTCCGGACAGAAGATATCAGTCCATGGGAGAGCTGATCGTGGATCTGAAGAAATCCCTGATGAATCCGGATGAGGATTTCGTGAAGGTGGTAGACCCGGATGAAGAGGGAGCCACGAAGGCAGTAAGCGACCGCGAGATGGTATCCATCAAGAAGCAGTACAGAGACCGGGAATCCATGGAGGATGCCATGCATCTTCGCAGGGAACGGGATGTGAAGAGAGAAGCGGCCAGCCGTTCCAATAACCGCCGTTATATGGAAGAGCCGGACGATTACGATACCGGTGATGAGGATGATTATGATCCCAAGATGGAGAAGCTCACCACAATTCTTGCCGTGGTGGCAGCTATACTGATCGGTGCGATCATACTGTTTCTGGTGGGCAAAACACTTGGCGTTTTTGACTTTGGAGGTAATAAGGAAGAAAACGTACAGGAAGACATAAAGCAGATCAAGATGATTGACGTGGTCGGGCAGGATGCCGATGCAGTCAAGAAAGCATTGGTGGAGGTCGGGCTGACTCCGGTCATTGAATATGAAGAAAACAGTGAATATGCCAAGGATATTGTTATCCGCTGCAGCGTCAGTGAAGGAACCGTGATCCCCTCCGGAACGGAAGTGATCCTTACGGTCAGCGCAGGCGTGGAAGGCGTGGAGGTTCCGGATGTCGTTGGAATGACCGAAGCAGAAGCAGTATCCACACTGGTAAACAAAGGGTTTGTACCCAATAAAGTAGACGGATATGATGACTTTATTAAGGAAGGTTCAATTATCAGTCAGAAACCTGTAGCAGGAAGCAAGGCACCATCAGGCGCTTCGATTACGATCCGCATCAGCAAGGGGGCAGATACCCAGAAGAAGCAGGTGCCTGATCTGATGGGCAAGGATGAAATGACTGCAACCGCACTTTTAACAGAAGCAGGTCTTGAAGTCGGTACGGTATCCGAAGTAAATAATGATTCAGTAGCAGCAGGCCTGGTCTGCTATCAGAGCTATTCTGCAGGCTCCTATGCGCCGGAAGGAACGAAGGTAGATATTAATGTAAGTCTTGGACCGATTCAGGCCACTTACAAATTTGTAGACAGTATTGCGGCTCCAACGAAGGAAGAGGATCCGAATTTTAAATCCGGAACCATGGTAACCGTTACGGTATATGCAGACGATGGAACACAGCTCTTAAGCACACAGACGGATTCGTTCCCGATTCCACAGCAGAATATCTCCGGGATCAGGAGTGCAGCCGGAGTGATTCTGTTCCAGTACACGAATGTCAATGCAGCAACAACCGTTACGAATGATGACGGAACCGTAACCACAATTGACGGTTCTACTGAAAGCAAGGAGATCCGGAGAGCGGTAGCATTTACTGCGGAGTAAAGTTTTGAGTATGAAGGGTAAGATTATTAAAGGAATTGCTGGGTTTTATTACGTGCATACCGAAAAGGGAATCTTTGAATGTAAGGCAAAAGGGGTTTTCCGGAAGGAAAAGGTGAAACCCCTTGTTGGTGATAATGTAGAAATTGAGCTGCTCGATGAAGGGCAGCTTCTTGGCAATATTAAGGCAATTCTGCCGCGGAAGAATGCCTTAATCCGTCCGGCCTCTGCCAACATCGATCAGGCGCTTGTAATCTTTGCAATTGTGAAGCCTGACCCAAATTATAATCTGCTTGACCGTTTCTTAATCTCGATGCAGAAGCAGGAGATTCCTACGGTGATCTGCTTTAATAAGAAGGATCTTGCATCGCAAAAGGAGCAGGAGGAGCTTTTGGCAGCTTACCGTGCAAGCGGCTGTGAAGTACTGTTTGTAAGCGGCAGGGAAGAAGAGGGCATCGACCGCATCCGTGAAATCCTCCGTGGTAAGACAACGGTTGTGGCAGGCCCAAGCGGCGTTGGCAAGTCTACAATTGTAAACAGTCTCACTCCGGAAGCTAATATGGAAACCGGTGAAATCAGCCGCAAGATTGAACGTGGAAAGCATACTACCCGCCATGCCGAGCTGTTTGCCGTCGAGGCAGATACCTATATTATGGATACGCCGGGCTTTACGTCCCTGTATATCGAAGGTATGGAAAAGGAAGAGCTGAAGGAGTTTTACCCCGAATTTCTGCCCTATGAACCCTATTGCAGGTTTGGGGGCTGCGTACATCTGAGCGAACCGGTCTGCGGAGTGAAGGAAGCCCTTGCAGAAGGGGAGATCAGCCCAATCCGCTATGAGAATTATAAGCTGTTGTACGAAGAACTGAAGGAGAGGAAGAAGTATTGAGAGTGTGGCATTGCGGAACACTCTCTTATTTATTTGCAGAAAGAACCGGGCAGTATTATATCTTATATCAATTAGATTTTTTATAAAAAATTTGGTATAATCTATACAACTGGTTAACTAATCAAACGTATGGTATATTCTGCAAACGAGCGTGAAAACCTATACTGATAGTATAAGGAAATTACTATCGGAAGGTGAACTATGGATCTGTCAGGCATCGGAAAACAAATACGCGAAGCTCGTCTGCAAAAGTCATGGAATCAGGATCAGCTTGCTGAAAAAACCAATCTTAGTCTTGCATATATTGGAATGATAGAGCGCGGAGAGAAAATACCGAAATTGGAAACGTTTATACGAATTATTAATACACTTGAAATTTCTGCAGACGTTGTCTTACAGGATGTGCTGGTGAATGGATATCAGGTCAGAATGAGCCGGTATCTGGAAAAGATGGATCAGCTTTCCAAAGAAAAACGGGATGATATTCTGGAAATCGTCGATGTATTATTGAAAAAGGACAAATAAAGATACATGGAGAAATATAAGCTGAAAATCGGAATATGTGATGATAATTCCTATGTATGTTCTGAGATTGAAAAATCGGTTTTGCAATATGCAGGGGAAAAGGGGCATTCCATAGAAGTTGACATTATGCAAAGTGGAGCAGAGCTGTGTGAATTACTGGATCATACTGCGAATGCTCCGCAGCTATTGTTTTTGGATATTGAGCTTGGAGATACCACCGGAATTGAGGTTGGAAACCGTATCCGGAAACAGATGCGGAATCATATGATGCAGATTGTGTATATTTCCTATCGGCGCGATTATGCAGAGAAGTTATTTAAGATACGGCCTTTTGATTTCCTGGTAAAACCGGTCAGCAAAGCTGCCGTCTATGAAGTGCTTGATACCTATCTGGGTATATTTCCCTTGGAGAAAGTATATTTTTCTTATATGGTGGATCGTTATATCAGTTATATGGCCTGTGATGAAATTGTTTATTTTGAATGCCATGCGAAAAAGATTTATATGGTGACGATGTCCAAGACGATCTGTTTCTACGGGAAAATGAAGGAAGTACTGGATCAACTGGATCCGGCGAATTTCTGGCAGGTACATTATTCTTATATCATTAACCGGCATTATGTACGTGAATTCCGGAGAAATGAATTTGAGATGGAGAATGGCGCGGTTATCGGTGTAAGCAAAAAATATAAGCAGGAAATTTTACAAAAGTTATTGGAAATAAAGGGACAGTAATCATGAATATAGGTGCAACCATCATCTATCTCATCACGAACCTGATGATATTTGACATAATGATCAGATTGGAAGAGTGCTTTTTAAAGAATCACATACGAAGTGTCCAATGGCGAACCGCTGGAATTGTTGGCTGCTGGATGGTCAATAGTCTGGTATATCTGGGATTTCGAAATGATACCTGGAATCTGGTTACAAGTCTTGGAGGAATAATTGTAATAACAATTTTGATTTATAAAGGTAGTATTCTGAAAAGGGTCATGGCTGCAGTTCTTGCATTTTCCATGGGAATGGTATCCGAAACCATTGTCTGGTTTGTATTTTCATCAATTGATCTGGGCAGTCAGAATCGGTTGCAGATGGTGATGAATATTGCAGATGTGCTGATGTATTTTATTCTGCAATTACTGATAGAACATTTTTATCACTTAAGAAAGGGGGATCTTGTTGTCAGAAAATATTACCTGTTTATGATGGTGATCCCATTCTTAAGTATCTGTTTTATCTATGTATTGTTTGTAGATCAAGTGAATAATTCTTTGGTGCTGTTTGTGACTTTGCTGATTATTCTGACTCTGAATGTTTTTCTATTTTATTTATATAATAAAATGTATGAACTTGGCAAAGAAAAGTATGAAAAACAACTTCTCAAAGAAGAAATTCAGATGTATGAACGCCGGTTTGAAACGATGCAGCAGTCCAGAGACAGAATCCGTGCATTACGTCATGACCTGCTTCATCATCTGCAAATGCTTCAGCATTTTGCCCTGACAGGGAATACGGAACAGCTTGTTGATTATATCGGACGCATGAATGAGCAGATTGAAATCGCAACAAGAGGAGTGAATACAGGAAACGATGCCGTGGATGCCATTCTGGATTTCATGATTGAAAAGGCAAAACAGGAAGGGGCTGTAATTACTGTAAAAAGCAGTATCCCGAAAGAAGAGTTCATTTCCATCTATGATATCAATATTTTATTGAGTAACCTGCTTGATAATGCGATCGAAGGGGTAAAGGGCTGTTCAGATAAGGAAATCCATCTGAATATAAAAACGGAGCAGGGATTATTATGCATCTGTGTTGAAAATCAATATGATGGAATCCTTTATCAGGAAGAAAACCGTTATTTAACGCGTAAGAATGAAGACGGGCATGGCATTGGTCTTCAGAATGTGTCGGATATTGTGGATAAATATCATGGCATTATGAAAATAGAAACAGAAAATCATATTTTTAAGGTGAATCTGATCTTATATCTTTAAATCTTAGAAGGGCTGCCATGCAGCTCTTTTTTTTGATACTTTTTCTTGCAAATTTTTTAACATTTCCAGATTTTCCCATAAACCGTCATTTTTTTCCCTATTAAAGCACAGAGCGTTTTACATGATAAAATTAAGATCGAAAAGGAGGGAAATGCAGATGAAAAAGAGCATGGATAAACTGATGAAATTTTTGATAACAGGATTATTTGTTGTTGCAGGAGCAGCAGTAAATACTACCTGTCTTTTCAAACTTTATCAGGAAGAATTTGACGATGATCTACTGGATGAATTGAGGAAGTATTAATATGTATGACTATTTGTGCAGGCACGGATATGTAAATGAACACAATGCGAAGATCATTCAACTGGGACTGAACAGGGTGAAGAGCTTTCTGTTTGATCTGGCATATACAGTAATAATCGGGGGACTATTACAGATCCCGTTCGAAGCACTTTGCATGGAATTGTCTTATATTGCACTACGGAGTTATTCCGGGGGATTTCATGCATCAACACCGAAGAAATGTAAGTATTATTCGGTTATCTGGACCATGGCAGGATTAATCCTTGTGCGTTTTCACTGGACGAATCAGCTTATAACAGGATGTGTTTTGCTTATATCCTGGCTTGTACTAATGGTTATTTCACCGGTAGAAAGCAGGAACCGCAGACTCAATATAAGAGAGAAGAAAATATTTGGTCTGCGCGCAAGAGTGATTGCCACAGCAGAAAGCGCTGTGGCAGTCATTCTTATGCTTTTACATCTGTATAGCTTTGGTTATGCACTTGCAGTTGCAGTCTTTATGTGTGCGCTGATGGGGGTACTTGGAATGTGGAGTGAAAAGAGGGGGAAGACGGACAGATGAAGAGATTTCATCAATGTATGAAATTGATTATTGGAATTGCCATTGTTCTTGGAAGTTATTTCAGTGGTGTCTATTATTCAAAATACAATCAGAACAGACAGGAAAACAAGAGTACAATCACAACGATTGCAGTGGTAAATACAGATGCAGGAACGGAAGTAAACGGAGAGGACAGATATTATGCATCAGAATTGATGCATTTTCCAGATACAAATTTTGAAATGGCCGGGTTAAATGAGGCAAGAGAAGGAATCACAACGAACCGGTATGCAGCATATATCATTATTCCCAGTGACTTTTCGGTGGCCGTGGAGAGTGTAAATTGGAAGCCGGAGAAAGCAGAGATTACCTATGAACTTAATGTAGACCTGAGGGAGGATGCGAGAGTAAAGGTAATCGGAGATATTCATAATTTTATTACAGAATTAAGTACGAATGTATCCTATCTGTATGTGGATGCAATTCTAAAAGAGGTACATAGCGTACAGAACGGATCTGGTGAGATTCTTCAAAATGATACAAGGGATATGGAGGCCGTAAACGGGATTGATGTGCAGAAACTGATTGATGAACCGGAATATGAACTGCTTCAAGTGGTTGAAACGGAAATTCCAAGCCTTGATTTAGAGGAGGATTACATACAATTGGATACCGCAGTCAATATGGTATATGGAATATACCAGGAAGATATGAAAAATGCGGAGAATGAATTCACTAAAATCAAGGAACATAGTACTGGTGTCAGCAGTCAGATGGAAGCTACGACGCAGGTGTTTACAGAGATCGATATTTCTAAGGATGCAGATGGCAATACGGTATATGAAGAAGGAATGCAGAACTTATCCGGAGTGACACAGGAACTCAAGACTGCAATCGAAGAGAAAAAACAGGGAGCAAAGGAGAGACTGGGATTTAAGCAGGGGGAACAGGACCCAGCACCGGAACCAGAGCCGGAAGAAGGAGAGGTGCGGATATATCTGTCCAAAGAGGATTTGCTCGGGAAGGTTGATGAACAGATATCCACGCTGGAAGAGATGAAAGAAGAGAACAGCAGTGAATTACCGGAAGAGCCGGAAGGAGAGAGCGGCAGTGAATTACCGGAAGAGTCGGAAGCAGAGAGCAACAATGAATTTCCGGAAGAACTGCAAGGGGTTCTGGATGCACTCTATACATTAAAGGATGATATAAATAAGTACTACGAGGATGGAATCCGGGCAATTAATGATATTCCTGATGGTGAGGAACTTCTTCCGGAAGCGCAGAGAATCCTTAGTGAAGAAGTTGAAGCACCAGTTTTGCAGGAGGTTATGGCAGAACAGGGTAGAGTGCAGGAAATACTGGGGAATATGACAGGCGTTTTGCAGGATTATCTTATAGAAGTGCAGGGATATGATGCATTATCCTATCTCGAGCAGGAAAAGATTGCAGAACAGATGTCTTCCATTTATCGTACAGTACAGGATATGCAGACAGAAATTGTGGATCATGACAGTGAATACAGAGCTTATATTGTGGATGTTACGACAACAACAGATGAAAACATAGATATGCTTAAGGAAAGTCTGGATCAGTCATACGATCAGACGAAAAGTAATGTTAATCACACGGTAGAATTGCTAAAGGATAACCGGACAACATTAAATGAGCAGAATGTAGCAGTATTGGAGGATATTACGAAGAAACTTCCATACACAAGATTAGGAAATCTGGAGTACCTTCAGGTATATGATCTGATTTCACAACCTGTTGTTGAGGATGATCAGGCGCTTGAAAATATCCAGATACGGAAAACCACCGTTACATTGGAGTGGCAGGATATGGTAGTAGGATGGATCGGAATTGCAGCACTTATTGTTATTGATGCAGCAGTTCAGTTCATTTATAAAAAAAGAATGCGTGATCTGCATTCTGGAAAGGAGGGGGAGATATGGCAGGTGGAATGAATCTGGATTCCTTTGATCAGGCAATTGATCTTGGAAATGATCTGAAAGAAATTGTGAATCAGATTACGGAATCAAAGAATCAGATGATGTCAAAGGTAAATGCATTATGTGATATCTGGCAATCAGCAGCAAGCCAGCATTATAATGAGGAATTTACAGAAGTGGCAAATAAGATTGACACACTGGGAGAAATGGCAGCACAGTTCTCGGAAAATGTAGTGAACTATGCCAAGGAAGCACAGGATCTTGATGCGAGATATGCAAACAGTTAATAGTGAAATGGCTGCTGTACAGTTAAGTACAGCAGCCGGTACAGAAGAGAACACAGAAAACAATATGGACGAAAACAGCAAACTGGAACTGGACACAGAAGCCGTTTATCATAAAACAGGAGTACGTTCTTCACTGACAGATATTAATGATATTTCGGTCTTTACAGATGAGTTCGAAGAGAGAGTTTCTCTTTCGGAACAACGGAGAAATCAGACTGACAGTCTGAGAAAAGAACAGATCTTTGGAAAAGCAGATTTTACTGTGGAAGAGGAAGATGTCCGTACGGAAATGTTTCTGGATGAAGAGCGGGGAGAAATTCTCCGTATGGAACAGGAACCGTCTATAGTCATGGGAAGAAGCACTATTGCCGGCGTGATAGTATTACTGATGATATGTATAGCAGGAATATGTATTACGTTTCGCAGGAAAGGAAATTCGAAAGATGATAATAACCATTAGCCTGAAGAAGCCGGAAGATGATAAGACACTGAACATTATGGTAGAAGAAAGACAGACGATAAGAAATACATTGACGGAGCTTGAAAAAGCAGATTTCCTTTTACACAGGAAATACAGGTATATCCGGTCTGTACGGAACAGAAAGAGAATTCCTGCAGAATTCACTTATCAAGAAGCCGGAATTTATAATGGAGATATTTTAGTATTGGAATAAAGGAGAAGACAAATGCAGAAGAAGAGCAAGAAATCGGAATGGAATGCACAGACTGCGTATGATTATAGGAAACTGACTTATCCGGATGAAAAGTTTCTTTCCTGTGTGATTACGGAAGAGGAAGAGGAACTGGTTGCAGATTATGAAGTACAGAACTATTCTTCGTGCACGGAAATTCAGAATCTGTCAGGAGTTGAGAGACTGCGGGTGCTTGTGGATGTGCAGACACTGGAAGGAAAAAGCGATGAATATCTCTTTTCGCTGGCACCGCAGAATTTGTATTATGATGAGAATTACAGAGTAAAAGTGATGGAACGGGATATCCCCACCAATAGGGAAGAAGATCGTAATGATTTCTTGAAACAATATAAAGCCCTTGCTGCTTTTGCACTGCAGAAGAAATACTCATATGAGGATTACGTGGAAGGTGGAGAAGATCTTTATCGGAAAAACAGGTTGCTACAGCAAATTAGTGAGACAAAAGACAGTGGAGAATTAAAGAATCTTTTGGAACAGGAATATGTCAAAGAGAAGGAAAAAATTGCCAGAACAAAGATTTTAGTAAGTAAGAAGTCTTATCGTATGGGGAGACTTATGCTTGTTATCGTAGGAATTTCATTGTGCGTTTGTGGGGGATATCTGGCAGAACTGCTGTTGGAGGAAAAACCTGTTCTAGAGGCGAAACTTCAGGCAGAATGTGATTATCTGAAAAAAGATTATATCCGTGTTGTGGATGATTTGAAACAACTGCCAATGAACAGACTTTCTTATGACCAGAAATATGTTTTAAGTGTTTCCTATGTGAATCTGGAGAGTTTGTCACTGGAACAGAAACAGAATATTCTGGATAAGCTGCCCGTTAATGGAGATGAAAAGCTTATGGAATACTGGATTTATATTGGCAGACTACAGCCCGTGGAAGCTGAAAATATTGCGATGCAGAAATCAGACGATGAGCTGTTACTGTATGCGTATATGTTGGATAAGGATCTGACAGAAGCGGATGAAAATCTGAATGGAGAAGAAAAGGCACAGAAACTGGAAGATCTGGAGAGCAAAATTTCACATCTGGCAGAAGTATATATGAAGGAGGAGTAATGGTATGGCAGGGATTGGAAAGAACCGTGTGTTTGATTGTGCCGGACTTTCGGAATTACAGGAAAGTGCAGGACAAATGCTAGATACAGCTGCACAGGTAACCGGAGAATTGTCAGAAGAAATGCAGCGTCTTGTGAGTGCGGCAGCAAAAGTTCCTACGGAAGCCCGTTATGCGGAGCTATCCGAGGCAGCTGAGCGTTTAAGCGGAAAGCTGGATGAAACCCCATATCTTACTACGAAACAGTGGCTTACAGAGATATTACAAAAATTGCAGAGTGAAATTCCGCGATATGATGCATTCTTTGGGGAAACTCTTAATCAGGCATCCTTAAGTACAGGAAGTCTGCTTGCAATGCTTGAAGAATTGAAAGGCTTTCTTGGTAAGGGTGGACTTTCCATGACATTGCCGGAATACCGGAAAGCGATGGAGGATTTTGAAAGACGATTTGCCATACAGGAGGCAGTACTTAAAGGAAGCCTTACTCTGGCACAGACTTATCTGAAAGGAATGGTTCTCACAAGCAGCTTTAGTTGCGATCCGGTTAATCTTTCGACTGGAAATTTCTATTATGAAAAAGAAGATTTATCCATTGCAGGATATATTCCGTTGCGGTTTAAGCGATTTTATAATGCGATTGGTGAAGGAGACTCTGTTCTGGGAGAGGGATGGAGTACGCTTTTAGACATGGCAATTTTGTTTGGAAAAGAGGAACGTCTGACTCTTCGTGGAGAGGATGGAAAAGAAACGATCTTTTGCCATAAGGGGGAAGTCTATACAGACATTCATACAGGAAGAAGCCACATACAGAAAACTGCTGATGGGTATGTATATCAGGAAGGTTATGGAAAGGAATTGTTCTTTGATGAAAGAGGAAGAATTGCAAGGATCCGGAACGCGGATGGAAGGTATATTTTCTTTATCAGGGATTCCAGGAATGAAAGGATTATTAAAGCTGGAACAGGGTATCTGGATGAGGAGCGACTTAAGGAAACAGGAGATTTTTTCCAGTTTACCTATAATGAGCAGGGAAAACTCATTCGGGTAGAAGATCACACTGGGAGAAAAGTAACTTATTTCCATATGGATGGCAGGCTTCATGAAGTAACGGATACGGAAGGGTATACAATCTGTTATCGCTATGCAGAGAACAGGAAGCTGTGTGCGGTCCGAAATGCCAGAAATATCCGGACTGTACGGAATATTTATGATGAAAAGGGAAGAATTTTACATCAGAGATTTCCGGACAAAGGTCAGATGCATTATGAATACCGGAAAGGAGAAACGGTACTTACCGAAAGGAATGGAAGCCGGATTATTTATCAGCAGGATGAAAAATTGCGTAATATCCGCACGATTTATCATGACAGCAAGGAGGAAAGCAGTTATGATGATCGTGATTTGAAGACAAGCTATACGGACCGGAATGGGAATACAACAGTTTATTCTTATGATGACGAGGGGCACCTTGCCGGTATTACAGATGCATTGGGAAGAAAGAGGAGCTTTGCCTGTGATAAGCAGGGAAGGCTTCTCTGGATACAGGCAGATGGGAAAAGGCTTGTGACAAACCGGTATGATGAAAATGGCAGACATGTGGAGACAGAAGATGCCATGGGAAGAAAACAGAAAATTACCTATGGAAAATCCGGTCTGGCTGAGAAGGTGGAAGGACCGGATGGAAGCAGCTATACATTCCGCTATGATAAAAAGGGAAACCTGATTAGTATTCGGGATCCGTATGGAGCAGAAAATAATTATGAATATGATGCTTTGAATCGTGTAATCAGTACTACGGACGGAAATAGAAACCGGATGTTTTATGAGTATGATCAGAAGGATCATATCACAAAAGTAACTAACGCAGAGGGAAACAGCAGGAGATATTATTACAATGAAAGCGGTAAAGTTATTAAGGTAGTGGATTTCGATGGAGAGGGAATGGAGATTACCTACAATGATTTGAACCGGCCACAGATAATCAGGGATAAGGAAGGCAGAGAAACGGAATTGACTTATGATGTCATGTGGAATGTCAAGGAAGAATTCCTGCCGACAGGAGCTGTGGTTCATTATGGTTATGATGAGGATAACCGTCTGGCAGGATATGAAATCTATGAAACAAAGGCGCGTGAAAAGAAGTTACGGAGTGTCCGGTATCAATACGATCACAATGGAAACCGGACAGGAGTTCTGGCAGGGGAAGGTAACGATGCCATGGAGATCCGGTATGCCTATGATGCCTTGAACAGGAGAATTTCCTATACCGATGGGGAAGGGAATACAACCAGATACCATTATGACAGTCTTGGGAGAGTCAATTCTATTGAGGATGTGGCAGGAAATATTTACCGTAGGGAATATAATGAGGCAGGGGAACTAACTGCCAGGATTTCACCGCAAGGGTTTAGGAAAAGTTATACCTATGATGAAGCAGGAAATCTTACCGGTATTACGGATGCATTAGGAAGAATCACACAGGTTATTTATGAACCCGGTGGACGTAGATCAAAGGTCATTTATCCGGGAGGAGAGGAAGAAAGCTATACCTATGATGCCAACGGGAATCTACTAACGAAACGCAGAGGAAATCAACAGTTAACCTACACATATGATGTGATGAACCGTATCGTGGAAAAACGGAGCAGCGCGGGAGCCTGTCAGACGTATGAATATGATGCTTTAAACCGGATTATAGCAAGAACAGATAGCAATGGAAACCGGACAGAATATGAGTATACGCGGAGTGGAAAACTTAAAAAGGTTACCGATGCACTTTCGGGGGAAAGTCATTATACCTATGACGATGGTGATGCACTGATTCAGATCCGGCAGGGAAATAAAGAGGATCCGCAGTCACCTCATACAGAGTATGAGCGGAATTCCATAGGAGAACTGATCACTGTCCGGGATGCATTATCTAATGAGGAACATTACCGGTATGATAGTCTGGGAAGACTTAGGGAAAAAGAAGACAGGGATGGTTTTGTGACCCGGTTCTGTTATCAGGGAAATGGAGAGCTTAGTAAAATTACTTATGGGGATGGAAAAGAGGTGGAGCTTTTTTATAGTCCGCTGCGAAAATTACGGGAAATTAAAGATTCTTTTGGGGTTACCCGGATAGAGCAGGATTCTTTTGGCAGAACAGTGAAGGTTACTGATCCGGAGAACCGCACGATAGAATATCAATATGGAACCTATGGCGAGCGGCTTGGAATGCGTTCATCGGATGGGGCAGTGACACGATATACGTATGATGACCAGTTACGGCTTCTTACAGCGGATGATGGACAGGGATTTCTTTCGGAAAATACATTTGCATATGACCGTGAAGGAAGACTTTTGGAACGAACAACAGAGAACGGACTGCATACCATCTACAGCTATAATGAAATGGGAAAATTGGTGAAGATGTCCTGCCGGGATACTGGAGGAATTCTGGAAGATTATCGGTATGAGTATGATATATCAGGTAATAAGTGTGCTGTTACGAGGGAACGTCGAGGGCTTCCGGAAGAGAGCGGCAGATACGAATATCAGTATGATTCATTGAACCGGCTTACGGGGGTAAGCAGGAACGGAAAGCTGCTTCGGGAATATAATTATGATGCTTATGGAAACAGAAAAATTTTTAAAGATGTACAAAAAGGAGAAGAAACGCATTATGAGTATAATGCGGTAAATCAGTTAGTAAGAGAATTTCATGAAGAGACGGAGAAGACATACCGTTATGATAAGAGAGGAAATCTGACTGGAGAGTGGGAAAATGGGATTCTGCAGTGTACTTATGAGTATGATGCAGCGAACCGTCTGGTACATGCGGTAACTGAAAATGGGGAAGACGCATGGTATGCATATAATGGACTTGGACAGAGAATTGAAGAAAGACATGGAGAGAAGAGAACACGCTTTTTATTGGATCTGACGCGGCCATACCAGAATCTGTTAGAGAAAGAAGAGTTCCTGCCGGATGGAGAGAGTAGAAAACAGACCTATCTGTGGGGAGGAACCTTACTTGGAATGACGGAAGAAAGGGAAAATAAGAAGAGCAGTGCAGAATTCATACTGGATGAGCTTGGCAGTCCGGTTCGGCTTCTCAAGGAAGATAAAGCTTTGGAGGAAGTCTATGGATATGACGAGTTCGGAAATGGCTGGGGAGAGAGTAGTCAGCCGTTTGGCTATACCGGATACCGAAAGGATGAAACGACTGGTGCATGGTTTGCACAGGCAAGAGAGTATCAGCCTCAGACCGGAAGATTTATGGGGGAGGATGTGATCAAAGGAAGCATTGCAGTACCGAAAACATTGAATCCATATGGATATTGCTTGGGAAATCCAATAATTTGGGTAGATCAAAATGGAAAACAAGTAAATGATTCAACCAGTAATTATGTAGGGCCGGATATTGAGGAGGTACTCACTTACGATGAGAGTCATTTGCATGATTTTTTTGAATCAATGAGTGAAGAAGAGCGTGCGAGCTTTTTAAATCAATTTGATAAGTATACAAAAGAATGGATGAAAGACAGTATTATTAAAAGTCATGATGATTTAAAAGAAACACCGTATTTTTCGAATCCACAAGTAGAAGATAAAAATCAGGCACAACTATCATCGCTAGATAAAAGTATACAATATATTGATATTGATGAGCATGAGAAAATGTTTGAGGTATCAATACAATATGGTACTGGACTTTATGCTGAAATTGATTTAGACGGATTAGGAATTAAAGGAGGTGCAAAGCTATATCAAGAAGTTAGTAACACAAATTGGGGGTTATTAAAGAACTGTGGTGAAGTAGGAATAGGAGCTAGAATATTGGGATTTGGAGGGGAGGCTGGACTAAGACATAAAGTTTATCCGTGGCTAAATTATCAAGTAAAGGAAAGTGGAGCATATGTAGAAACTGATTTCTGCAATATGTCAAAGGAAAACGGTGATATATATGGAAATATTAGTGTAGGGGCATATGTAATTTTGGGAGCTCAAGTTGATGTTAAGATAAATCTTACAGACTTAAACAAATGGGTTTCTGACCGTATTATTGAATCACTTACTGAGTGCCCGATACAGGAATAGAATGTATTTCTTATATTTATAATAATGAAAGGTATATATTATATGAAAATGAAAAGAATTTTGGTTATGATAATCTATATAGTTAGTTTGGCAATGATATTGGTTGGGGGGAATTTTAGGACGAGGATCCTTTTTGACTGGTCAGGACCATTATTGCCGCAGGTGCTTATAATGTTAGTAAGTGGTGAATATTTTGACCGGATGGATCTGCCGTTTGAATATTTAGGAAGTTCAAAGGTCAATAATGAAGAAGTGGGTTTGGCAGATTGGCGTTCCATTCAGTATGATTATGCTGACCGGCAGCAGTGGACATTTGTGGTTGACAGCAGGGAAGAGTTTGGGGAACGATTTGAAAAACATGGAATAGATGGAAAGTTGGTTAGAAATTTTGATTTTGAAAACAATATTTTATTACTTTCCTATTCGCGTCCTATTCATTCAGTTGGGATTAGTGAGAAAAAGAGGATGTGGAAGGATGAACTTCCCTATGTTTATGCAGATTTTACTTATCAGGCAGAGCAAGAGCAGAATGTAATGTATTATCAGGCATTGCCGAGGGTCGAGCTGAACTTTAAAAAGGGTGAAAAGATTCAGACATATCCTTTACATATTTATGATACCCCTTACGAGGAAAGAGAAAATCCGGAATATGGGGAAGGACAGTTGCGTCGTGTAGATGGAGATCGCCTGTTTCCTAAATGGGGATGGGCATTAGAAAAGATTAATACTATAAGATAGGAGAGAAAGTAAATGAGACGATTTTGTGCGGCGGTTATAGATGTCATTTTAATGGAAGGAATTGGAATGATCTTATTTTGTGTAATTATCAGCATTTGGCGAATTTGTAGAAATAATACAATGCAATATATGGGAAGTTATTCTGGACGATGGTTGTTATATGTTCAGATTCTAACCTTGTTTCTAGTAAATATCCTGTATTTTTTCTTTTTTCTGTGGAAGAAAAAAGGAAGAACCATCGGAAAATGGATTTTAAAAATACCGAAAATGGAGAGAGAATTCATACCAGTTGGAAAGTGTCTGTTTGAAGCATTCCTTAAAACGATTGCCTGCTTCCTGTATCCGGTTACAATTGGTTATTACTTTTATTTTGACCAGATGCCTTATGACTGTTTTTTTAGTACTAAGATGAAAGCATGACATCAAAATTACTGATAATTAATACTGTCATAAATTTATATTGGACAAAATAAACAGGGGGAACAATTCAAATGATAACAGAAACCATTAAGATCTTTCGGCGTCCGGAGATTGTGACTGTGGCAAGAGAGTCTGCGGATGTAATAATTTATGGATTTGCTTACCGGATATGGATAGAAAACACGGAACTTTTGCTGGAGAAAATCGAAGAAAAGGTGGGAGAAATATACCTCAATGAGCAGCGGATTTTAATGGAACGGGGATCTGTTACACTTAAGTTTCAGGAAGGGGATAGCCTGCTTTTTGAAGAAGGAAGAATTACTTTGTTTGCAGATCAGATCGAGATTGAAATGCCGGAAGAGTTTTACCAAACTACTATGCTGGAATTGGAAAAGGAGAAACTACCTTTTGAGGGTTTCCCACATTATAAGCGTTCTCCGAGAATGATCCGCAGAGCTCCGGAAGAAGAGATTACGATCCAACTGCCGCCATCAGCCCAAAAGATGGATAAAAAGGGGCTTGTCCAGATTATTGTCCCGCCCGTTATGATGCTTGGCATTACCATAGCAGTCAGTATACTGATGAAAAGAGGATTGTTTGTTCTCATTTCTATTTTTTCTACAATCGTCAGTATTGTTACATCGGTAATTAAGTTTGTAAAGGATAAAAAAGAATTCAGGGAACAGGAGCAAAAGCGGCGGGAAGCATATGAAGTGTATTTGCTTAAGATACGAAAAAGAATCTCGAGGGCAGCACAGGAAGAACAGGAGGCAGCCTTTTATCAGAATCCTCCTGTATGCAGGCTGGAGCAGATGGTAAAGCAATATAGCAGCCGTATTTATGAACGAAGCGCTTCCGATGGAGATTTCTTAAGCTTTTGCATTGGATATGCAGATGAACCGGCCGAGTTCTCGATCAAAATGAGTTGGGATGAATTAAAACTGGAGAAGGACGCCTTGGAAGAGGAAGCCAGATCAGTATATGAGCAGCAGCGCATATTCCATAATAAACCGGTCTGTGTGAATATCAGGGAAACACATCTTGGTCTGGTAGGGGAGCGGAAAGTTTTGCACGAGCAGATAAAATTGATTGTTGCACAACTGGCTTTTTTTCATTCGTATCATGATCTGGAGATTGTAATAATTTATCAGGAGAAAGATAATGATGATTTTCAATGGATGAACTGGTATCCGCATTTTAGAATTCATGCGATTAATACATTCGGCTGTGTGAATAATGAACGTATGAGAGATCATGTTATTGGAAGCATGTATAGGATATTGAAGGATCGGAAATTAAAGCAGGAAGAAAGTCGGAAGGAGAATCGGTTTCTTCCGCATTACATTTTTATTATCGATGAGCCTTCTTTGATCATGGATCATGCTATCATGGAATATCTGGATAAGGAAGTAGAAGGACTTGGATTTTCGATTCTGTATACGACACAGATGCGATCCAGTCTTCCGGAGAATATACGGACTGTGTTGCAGTACCTTGATGCAGAGCAGGGAATATTAGTGTTGAATCATGGTGAGATGGTGAATCGCAAGATCCGTCTTCAAAGAGCAGAAGGAATTTCCTTTGAAATGATGGCAAGAAATCTCAGCGTATTAGTGCATGAGAAGGGGATTGTAACACAGATTCCAGAAAGTGTGACGTTCTTTGAAATGTATCACGTGGAGAGACCACAGGAACTTGCTGTTTTGGACAGATGGAAGAAGAATCAGGCTTATCGTTCTTTGGCGGTACCATTGGGATTGCGTGGACCGGAGGATTATTTATATCTTAATCTGCATGAGAAAGCACATGGACCACATGGTCTGGTAGCTGGAACTACCGGTTCTGGAAAGTCAGAGATTATTCAGTCCTATATTCTGTCATTAGCAGTAAATTTCCATCCGCATGAAGTGGGTTTTCTGCTGATTGACTACAAGGGTGGTGGAATGGCAGGATTGTTTCAGAAGCTTCCACATCTGCTTGGAACTATTACGAATCTGGATGGAAGTGAAAGTCTGCGTGCCATGGCATCCATTAAGAGTGAACTGTCCAGAAGACAGCGATTGTTTGGACGAAATCATGTGAATCATATCAATGATTATAATAAATTGTTTAAGGCGGGACAGGCAGAAGAACCATTGCCACATCTTTTCCTTATTAGTGATGAATTTGCGGAGTTAAAGAAAGAACAACCGGAATTCATGTCAGAACTGGTATCTACAGCACGAATCGGACGAAGCCTTGGAGTTCATCTAATTCTGGCAACACAAAAACCATCCGGAGTTGTGGATGATCAGATCTGGACCAATTCCCGTTTTAAACTGGCCTTAAAGGTACAGAATGAAGCGGATAGCCGGGAAATTCTGAAAAGCCCGGATGCTGCTTTTATTACACAGGCAGGGCGAGCTTATTTGCAGGTGGGAAATAATGAGATTTATGAACTTTTTCAGTCTGCATACAGTGGAGCGCCTTATCGGACAGAGGCAAGAGAGGAAGAGGAAAACCGTTTGGTTTATATTGTAAATGAGCTTGGACAGGGTGAATTGGTAAATCGTGATCTGAGTACTGGAGGAGGAACTGCAGGAGTGGAGATTACGCAGCTTGATGCAACTATTGCTCATCTGGCAGAGGTATATCAGGAATTGAAACCAATTCCGGTTAGAAAACCCTGGCTTCCACCGTTACCACTTCATCTTATAAGTCCCTGTGTACAAAAATATGTATCTAATATCAATAGAGAGGAACAGTCTCAACCCCTTGATCTTAAAATTAAGATTGGAATTGTGGATATACCTGAGGAGCAAAGTCAGGAGTTTTACGAGATTGACTTAATGAAGGATGGTAATGTGGCATTTTTTGCAGCACCAGGATTTGGAAAAACCATGTTTCTGACAACTGTATTGATTAGCCTCGCACTTAAAAATTCAGTAGAGATGCTGCATTTTTATGTGTGTGATTTTGGAAACAGTGGTCTTATTCCGTTATATGGAATACCACATACGGCAGATTATATCACCATGGATGATACAGAAAGGCTGGGGAAACTTGTAAGAATTCTGGGAGAAGAAATTAGCAGACGTAAGAAGCTGTTTGCGAGAAAAATGGTACAAAACTTTGAAGTGTATAACCAGTCGGCAGGGGAGCCGTTAAAAGCAATTGTAGTTTTGGTAGATCATTATGATGTGGTGAAAGAAGCAGGACAGGAAATTGAGGATTTCTTTGTACGTCTTGGACGTGACGGAGCAGGTCTTGGAATTTATATGATTGTTACAGCTTCCAGACAGGGCGGTATTAAGTTCAGCGCCATGAATAATTATAAGCATAAAATCACTGGATTTATGATTGAACGCGCTGATGTGATTGGAATTATGGGAAGGAGTAATTATTTTCCACCGGAAATTCCGGGCAGGGTTTTAGTAAAATATCATAATAGTATGAGTCTGATGCAAATGTATACATTGGTGCCGTTTGAAAATGAACTTGAGTATAATCAGAAAATAGGAGTGCTGATCGGACAGATCCAGAAGATGTATCCGACACAGCAGGCACCAAGGATTCCAATTCTTCCAGAACATTTCACGTTCCCGATGATGGCACAGTATGGGAATCCGGCTAAGGATGAGATCGCGATAGGTTTACAGAAGGAGAAAGTGGAAATTGTAGGATTTCGCAAAACATCAGCGCCATTTCTTATTGTGGGCGATTCGGGGAAAGGAAAGACGAATTTGTTAAAGATAATTTTGGAGCAGCTTGTGGGAGAAGCCAGAATTTATCTATTTGACAGTAGTAGTCGTGAATTGTTTTATCATCGGGGAGATGAGGGACTTTCCTATGTGGATACCGGAGAAGAATTGGAAGACTTTTTGGATGAATTTCCTGAAAAACTGCTTCAAAGAAAGAGTGCTTATCACAAAGCACTGGAGAGTAATCCGCGACTGTCTCCTAAAGAGTTTTATGAGTCAATAGAGTTAATGGTATTAATAATTGATGATACTGATGAACTTGCAGAACGTTGTTCCGGTACACAGAAAGCTATGGCGGGATGCTTGGCGCTTGCAGCAGAAACAGGTTGTGGAATTATTGCCACGGTTCAGAGTATGAAGAGTAAAGGGTATGATGAGGTGACAAAATTCTTTAAAACAACGACAGAAGGAATTCTGCTTGGAAATCCGGGATCCAGTAGTGTATTCCCTGCTGTATCGGCAAGGAATCTTCCAGTTATGGGAGAGGGACTATTGTATCATGGTGGAGAGTTTGAGCGGGTATTGCTGCCTGGCTTTGAGATGACACAGGAAGAAGGAGACGAATGATGGGGCATACAGGTGGATTGGCAGAAATGCTCAGACGCATGGAAAAGCAAAGAGAGATTATGCAAAAGATTGCAGAACTGACAGCCAAAGTAAATGTGGCACGTGAAAGCAGGATAGAACTTTCAAAAATTAATCAGGAAATCACATTTTCCTGTGAAAACTGGAATAGTGGTCTGGCGAGTTTTGAATCTGGGGAAATGTCAGTAGTAGTTGTGGTGGATCGTTATGAGGGGGAGAGTGCAGAGACGATCCGAAATAAGCTTCCGGATATCATAGAAAAGATGCAGAATACCAATGCAGAAGCAACTGGCGTACAGGGTGAAATTGCGGAACAGATCAGCAGGTTGGATGAGTACATAGAAAAGCTGGAGGTGAAGATTGGGGAATTAAGACAGCAACTGGCCGCATTATAGGAGGAAAATCATGGCAGAGATTGTAAACCTGCAAAGCGCAGAATATGATATGGCGCTTGCAGATTATCGTGCACTTCATGAAACAATATTGGAAGATTTGCGCATTATGAGCAGTGAACTTCAGGCACTTTCTCAAGTGGATGGAGGTTTTCATGTGGAAAAGCTTTCTGCAAAAACAGAAAGTCTTTTACAGATTTTAGATGGTCAGATCCTTTCCCTGTTGAAGACGGAGATGGAACTGGCAGAGAACGCAATGAGCGATTTCGCTACAGTAGTCTTACAGATAGATACAGCATGTGGAGCATAGGAGGACGGGATGGCAAATAACAGGAATATGGCAATTGATACACATGAGGCACCTGCCAGACTTGCTGAATTACGGGCTGATGCAGATGCTCTTTCAGCACAGACACAGGAGAACTATCAGTCTCTGATTGGAAGTCTGGCAAACTCAAAAGGAGATTTTATTGAAGCATTGAAGCAGCAGATGAAAGCAGAGGAAGAAATGATTCGGGAGGTATACAGTCTATATCAGACGGTTTTACAGTCCTTGCAGGAGGCTGAAAGTGATTTTGAAAAATTGGATGAAAATTATGCGAAGGGGTGAAATTATTAAAAAAATTAATATTTTTCTGGTAGTAGGAACACTATAAAAATTACTAAAGAGGACGAAAAAGATGCATTATATTATTGTGCTTGCTGATGGATGGGGATACATATTTGGGGGAATCAATGTATTTAATAAATTGTTATGCGAAGCTATGGCCCAAAAAGCAAAAAAAACTTTGATTGAAATAATTTGTATTGCGCCAGACATTGGACTGAATGATATTGAAAAAGCCGAAGCTGAAGGTATTAGTCTATTAAGTCTCAATAAGGAAGATTTACAAAACCCAAAGGAGATAGTCTCGAAATTAAGGAAACAATATAACATTGGAGAGTGGGATGAAGTAGATTGGATTGGACATGACACATATACGGATGAAATTGCTCTTAGATGCCGTGACGAGTGGAAAGGGAGTAAATGTGCCGTTGTTCATCATATGGCATATGGAAAGTATTATCCTTTACTTAATAAAGATACAAAGGAAACGGAGGGTAAAGAAAAGCATCAGAAAAACGTATTAAGAAAAGCAGACTATGTCTTTGCCAATGGACCTGTGTTGACAAAGAATGCACAAGATATAATAGGCAATAAAGAAAAGGTAAAAACAATATATCCGGGTATTGTTGATGTAAAAGGAGCTCGCAACTATATTAATAATGATTTTTCAGTGGTAACATTCGGACGGGTCGAACTTGATAATGGAATAAAAAGAAACAATACCATTATTAAGCAGGTTTATTTAGCAGTAGCTGCATGGGCTGAATTTGCCAAGACATATTTGGGAGCTGGTGATGATACTACTATGAAAGTATATGGGAAAAATGGGGAGGATCAAGTTGACAAAGAACTTGAAAATATTCTTTCGACTTACTCTGATTCGGTATATGCATTGTCATCAATCATGTATGAGAAAAATCGTGAAATCCTTCTTGATGATTTGGCTGAATTTTCGGTATGTCTTGTGCTGTCATTGCGTGAGGGGTTTGGCATGACTGCGCTGGAAGCTGTATCAGCGGGGGTTCCGCTTGTGGTTTCAAAGAAAAGTGGGTTTTATGCTATGTTATGTGAAAAACACTTAGAAAATTATGTTCATGGGGTTGAAATTCAAGGAAAGACAGAAGAGCCTTATTTTACGGACAATGATCTCAAGAATGTAAAAGCAGCATTATATAGTATTTATAAAAATCAAAAGAAAGCTAAAGATGATGTCTTTTTGTTAAGAGAAAAATTGAAGGAAAGCCAGCTTACATGGGAAAAATGTGCAGAAGATGTGTTAAAAGCTTTAGATCCGGATTTTGAAGAAGAGGAAGAAGGCATTTTTGGAACAATGCGACATTTTGATGAAATAGAAGGATTATATGATAATGCAAAGCCTATGATTATTGGTAGTGTTAATTCTTCGGATTGGGGAATAATTTGTCTTGGTGAGCAGGTTGATCTATCAGTTAGGCAAGGTGCAGTTAATCCAGCCGATGTTGATGAATGTTTAGAGTATATAAAACTTGCTGCATACTACAATGAAAAGTTGCCAGTAAGACATAAGTTTAAAGTCAGATGGATGTTTTTAGAAAGAATAAACCCTTCCCATGTGGTAGGAATAGAATATCTCTATCATCAAGAATGTAAGCCTCTTTACTCAAAGGAGGATATTAAAAGGTTATTCTATGATGAGGAGGAATTATGGAGTGGCATTATAAATACAGTACAGGTGAGAATAACTAAGGTTAATATGTCATCTGACTATTATTTTGAAAATGGACCTGAGTATGGCGGGGGAGATGGATATGAATAAGTGGTGCATTAATTAATCAATTGAATTGATGAAAAACGTGTGAAGATATGATAAGATATATAATAGATAATAAGAAATTATCGGTTAAGATATTTTATTTGATGATTAGGAGGCGATTACTTGTACAAGAGAGTTTTATTAAATGCCTATCTTGTAAATAACTTAGGCGATGATCTGTTTATCAGAATTATTTGTGAACGCTTTAAAGATATTATTTTTTACATTATAAAATCAGAACCATATACTGATGCCTTTGGAATAATTCCCAACATAAAAATATGTTCTCGCGAAGATATCTTGAAAATCAAATTTGATTTGGAAGTAATGATAGGTGGATCACTTTTTATGCAACCCAAGGATACACATAATATTTATACAAAATATAAAAGTGTAACAGATACTAGAATTTTTTTAGATATTCCTTTTATAATTATGGGTGCAAATTTTGGCCCCTATACAGAAAGAAAACATTTTGAACTATATAAAAACTGGTTTTCAACATTACAAGATATATGTTTTCGAGATGGTCAGTCTTACACTTTATTTAAAGAATTATCTAATGTTAGGTGGGCTCCAGATGTTATTTTCAATTATAGATTTAAAAACAGCATTTACCAGCGTGCTAAGTCTATTTCGATTTCATGCATCTATAATAATCAACGAATTGGTCTTCATAAATATTCTCAGGAAGAATATTTTCAAGTATTAGCCAATATTTCTATTTATTACATTAAAAATGACTACAATATAAAATTTGCTGCTTTTTGCAAGCACCAGGGCGATTTGCAAGCAGTTCACGAAATTTTAAAGTATATTCCAACTATATATTATGGCAAAATACAGGTATTAGAATATAATGGATATAATTTAGACAGTTTTTTGCTAGACTTTTTAGATTCTCAATACATTATTGGTACACGATTTCATTCTGTAATTTTAGGATGGCTAGCGAATATTCCAGTTTTTCCTATTGTGTATAACATTAAAACCTATAATGTAATTCGATCTTATGCCTTCCAAGGAAATTACGCCAACATTGAAGATATAAGCAAGTATCAGTTAGACTTTATTATTCAAAACAAAGCAAATAATTACTGCTTGGATTGTACCAGTCTTGTAGAAGAAGCAAAAATGCAGTTTCGTTTTCTTGAAAATTTCTACCATAATGAATAGGAAGTGAGGAAAAGCATGAATAATCAATATATTTTAACTGTTATTATTCCATTATACAATAATGATAAATATATAAAACGTTGTTTACAGTCTATTATTAATCAGAGTATTAAAAATATAAAAATTATAATCGTTGATGATGGATCTACAGATGATTCATTACATATTATCCGTTGGTATGTTCAAAGGTATGATTTTATTGAGTGTTATACATCCAGAAGACAGGGGCCTGGTATGGCCAGAAATATAGGAATTACTAATTGTTTAACAAAATATATTACTTTTATAGATAGTGATGATTGGATTGATTTAAATGCATATGAAAAATGTTTAGATCTGCTGGAATGTAATCCACAATGCGATATTGCTGTTATAGGGGTGATAACAGAATATGATTCTTGCATGTTATCACAAAAAAGATATACTTATCAAAATGAAAATATAATTGATTCGGATCTTGCCTTAACTTTATTGACTGATCTCCAAAATTATTCTGAACGTATAAGTCCCTTAGTTGGAAACAAAGTTTATCGTACAAGTTTAATAACTGCTAATAATATCTTGTTTCCAGATACTTATTTTGAAGATAATGTATTTATGTTTAAATTGTTTTATTATTCAAAATATATTATCTTAATTCCGGATAATTACCTTCACTATTATCAGCGAACTAACTCTATAATGCATAGTTTTTCCAAAAAACATATTACTGACTTTTTTGAGTCCAATTTGGATATAAGGGATTTTTTAAAAAACCAAAATTGTTTTGAAGATTATAAAGATATTTTCTTCTCATACTTTCAAAGAGGTTGTAGATCTTTGCTTAATACACTATTTTGTGTGGAACAAGATCCCCATATTCAAAAGAAATACTTATTAGAATTTATGAAATGCATGGAAAAAAATTTTGATATTGAAGAATTAATAAATAATATTGATATTAATTTAATTAAAAAAATATGGGGATTATAATAAATTGAGGCAGAGTCAATGAAAGATCTCTGCCTCAATTTTGTTATATCATTATTTTGCATATATGTTAGTATCTGCTTATTATCGGTCAGCTTATAAATTCACCTAAATACTGAAGATATTTTTCATCGAATAATTCTCTTTCATTAGGATTCAGTTTTAAAAGTGCAATTCTTATGTGTTTCAACACAAAGTAGCTTTTAGTTCTTAGAATGTTCTCTTCATTTTTTGATAGCCATTCATTAATATAGGTAGCATTTTCCTGTATTTCTAACTTTCCCATTGCTTCAATAATGCTAGCCGCAGTAAAATAATTTTTTTCCACAAGTAATTGCTTACATAAAACAGCGTTAGCCTCAATTAATTTCTTTTCACCTATTATGTCTGCAAAATGTTCTCTAATATGACAATCCTTATCTGTCATCGATATGCTTATGATATTATTTACTTCTTTATTTTCTGTTGTTAACAGAAAAGATTCTAACTTATACCGGTTTAAATCAATTGTTCCGAATTTAGAATTTCTAAAATATTGAACAATCCAAGGCATTACACATCCCAAACAACAATTATTTTTAGCAAATCTTAGCATGAAGTCTATTTTATATGTTTGTATATCTATTATACTTAATGGGGAGTTCAAAAATAATTCATTTTCGAATCTATTAATATATGGAGTGATATCATAATATAAACCACACGATATTAATAGTTCTGCATAAAAATCAAACAATCCAGATAGCCATAAATGGGTCTCTAAAAAAATATAATTTTTTAGTTTTTTTTCAAAACTATCTAATACTTTTCTTACACAATTTTCTTCCATACCTCGAGGATTTTGCATTATTTCTATAATATATGACATATCATCACCAATCATATCATGTAAAATATCAATAAATTCATCCTGGTTATCATGTATATATTCAATTATTCCCTTAACATTTAAAATATCATCAAAATCAGAAACATATTTCCTTTTTTTCAAAGACTGTTTTAGCAACGCTGCTATGTATTTTAAATTATTTATATCATATTCAAGATATGTTAAATGAGTAACATCAAAAGGTACTATGGATCCTTTCTGTTTTAGCAAAAAAATGTTTTCAGCATCTTTGAATGTATGAGCTATCCCTAATTCGTAAAATACATTAGGATTACAATTAGTCAAATCAACAATTACAAATTGAGCTTTTAACAATTCGGTAAGAATCTTATTTATAATTGGTGTTGACCCAGAAATTTCATCTACCCTTGTACAAATATATCCATCTTTTCCTAACAGAGATTTTAATTCACCGTATACAATATCAAACTCATCTGCAAATGGCATAATAAAAAAACATTTATTTTTTTCGATTGGTATTTTAGCATTTCTAAATTGTTTAGGATATATTTTATAACTGTCCATATTCTCCACTCCTTATTAGCCAATTCATAAATTGTAACCGATAATTTCTTATTATCAATTAAAAAGACAACCCTTTACGAGTTGCCTTGATGACTAAATTTTGAAATTTTTTCGTGGATGTTTGGCAATAAGGATGTCACGCTGCTTTGACATAGCAACATGAGTATATATTTCTGTTATATTGATGGAACTGTGACCAAGCATTTCCTGGATATAACGGATATCGACATCCGCCTCTAACAGACTGGTTGCGAAAGTGTGTCGAAACATATGAGGGGTGATGTGCAGATCAATCGCAGCAAGAGAGGTATATTTATTTATCATTCGCCGGACGGATTGATCGGACAAGGCTTTACCGGATGGACCTACAAAAAAATAATTACAGTTCTCGATTTCTGCGATAAACTCCTTTTTATATTCTTTCAGAATATGAATCACATCATAATTGCCAATCTGGATACGTCTCTGTTTAGAACCTTTTCCAAAGATAAGAATGATCCCATCATATAAATTTACATCATCATTTTTTAAAGTGCACAGTTCAGAGATTCTCATGCCCGTGGCAAATAGAAGTTCCGTGACAGCGGCATCTCTTAAGGTACTTCTTTTTTGATAATCGGTTTTGGCATGGTCACGTTGTCTGTAAATTGTGGTTAAAAATGTTTCTACAGTATGCAGCGGTATTGTCTTGGGTAATATGACAGGCTCACGAAACCGTACCTGAATTTTGGAAAAAGGGTTTCGGTCGATCAATTCTTTATATTCAAGATAATGAAAAAAGGCTTTCAAAGAGGCAATTTTTCGCTTTACTGTTTTGGGCTTGTACTTTGTGTGAAGATTCCCGATATGATTTTCTAGTGTTTCCGATGTGATTTTCGTAATGTCCGGGACGGAGGTCCATTCTGAAAATTGGTTTAAATCGATTCGATATGCTTTCAGCGTTTTTGCATCCAGACGTTTCTGGGCACCACAGTATTCCAAATAGTTTTCAATAAGTGTTTGTAAGTTATGCATCATTGAGAGCTCCTTTGTCTTTGTTTTATTTTCAAGCATATATGCAGGAGTCAGAGATTACAAATATTTATGCGTTTTAATCTGAAATTGGCTTGCTGCACTTGTTATAATGGGATTTTAGACAGCTTTTTATGTATTTTAGGCAGATTTTGCCAAATTTTCCATTAAAGTGACATTTTTTTCCCTTTAAAAGCATAGGGCGTTTGGAATGATAGAATTAAAAAGGGAAATGCACTGGGAGGAAAATGAAAATGAAAACTTTAAAACGCCATCTCACGGTGACGATCTGTTCTGTGGCTGTCCTTTTTCTTATAATACTTGTTATGATACAGTCTGTTGAAAAGAATAAAATAATGGGTGATCTCGGCCAGTTAAAACAAAGAAACATGGAATTGCAAAAAGCCTGCGATGAGCTTCAGAAGCAGATTGAACAGTATAAGAACAGCAATGCGGAGTTAGAGGAAGAGCTCATAAAAGAGAAAAGGACGGCAGCTGCTGGCTGGCAAACTTTTTATGGGGTATGGAATGTCTCATTATATGGTGAAGATGATTCTGTAACTAAGGCAGAAGCATATTGTGAATGTGTTGCTATGCACCATGATCGGATATGTGTAAACGGAAATGAGATATTAGAGGAACCGGTTTATGATATTGAGGTAAGGAAGAGTGAAGATGTAATAAGGGAACTGGAAACATTGGGGATGAATAGTGAAGAACTCAGAAAGTTTCTGCATACAGAATACTGTGTAGAAATGAACCTTGAGGCAAGCCAGCAGAGAACAGAATTTTATCCAGATGCAAAAGAGCTTGTTGAGAAGGCCAGATATTATGTCATTAGTGAAGATCTTATGATCTGTATTTGTTCCAGTGATAGAGAAAAAATATATATTTTCAATAGTTATATCAGGGAGTTTTATGAATAAGAAAAATGAACAATTGCCAGGAATTATAAAGATGGTCATTAGTGTGGAAATCATCGCTTTTGTGCTGCTTATGATATATTTTATCTTTCAGGATAGAGGTATCCATGAGATGATAAGTCAAAGGGAAGAGATGCAGTATACCTATGGGGAACTTCAGAAAGTCTATCGTGAGTATCAGGATTCTCTGGATAAAAATGAGCGCATGAAACAGTCACTGATCCAAAAAAGAGAGGATCAGAAAAGAAGAATACCGGATGGACTGCAGGTTATTTATGGCTCATGGATAATCACTCCTTATTATTCAGGAGGGTAAGTGGTGAAAGAGGAAAAAGATCAATGGGAAATGACCATAACCAGCGACAGTGTCCGAATAGGAGAACATGAGATTGGGAAGCCGGTGTTTTGTATGTCTGTAAGAAATAAATGGAATCTTATTTATCTTACTTTGGAAAGATATGGTATTTCAAGGGAGAAAGCCAAGGACCTCATACCAGAGGGATATTATGTAGAAATAAAGCTCAGACAGTTGGAAGATGCGGAGAATATATTATCACCAGAGGAAGAAGATCTGATGTGGAAAACGAAATATTATCTTGTAGATGAAGATACCATGTTTGGAGTTTCATCAGAAGAGAAAGACACAGTTTACTATTTACATAGAAGTAAATAATGTGGATATCAGATTTGGGAGAGGTTATGTGTAGCTTAAATAAGAAATGGATTTATACAGTAATAGGACTCCTATTGATTGGTGCCGGTATATTCTGTATAGGGATTCTGCAGACAAGAAAAACGGATGCTCTTCGTGACGATCCCGTTTACGGGGACTGGAAAGTTACGCGTATTGTTACATATGAACCAATGTGGCGTTATGGACAGCAGTATTTAGGAAGTGAACTTGGAAGAACGATATCCATTACGCCGGACAGTATTTCAGACAGTAGGTTACTGGAAGAAGCGAAGTCGTTGGGACAGGTCATTTATGAATTTGAATATGATGATTATGACAGATATAAATGGGATCTGTCGGATAGAGAAGAAGTACGCAGATTTCAATTGAAACATCAACTGATCATATGAATGACAGGATTTTCTATAAATGAGATATATGAGTATACATTTTATGCCAAAGCAACTCCACCTGATTCTTATATCATGGATAAATTCGATATTTTAATGTTTGAACAAAATCACACATACTATTTATTAGCAAATTTCCCACTTGGGTATTATATTTTAGAGAGGGAGAAAACCCAGAAGAGTAAGGATATATCCGGAGAATGGATGATTGATTATCTGGTTAGTGAAAAGGAAGGAATTGTTAGACCAAATTTGAATTTTCTGGAAGAATATGGAAAGATCTATACCTTCGAAACTGGAAAACTGCTGAAAATGGAAAGGGATTTCAAGCTTCTTATGTAACGCATAGGGAAAATCGGGTGGAATATGAGCAGGAGAATCATATTCCGGATGGACTGGGGATAAAGAACAGGGAAATTACATGGATTGAAGTAAAATCAGACGAACAGGATGCCTTGCGGATCATCCCAATTAACAGGCGGGAAGCGTTGATTGGTGTTCGGGAAAGATGGTATCACGCCCGAAAGTTTGAACAGAAGAAAGAATATGATCTATCTCCAGATAATTATTTTCAAGATTGCTGGAAACCGGTGCAACTGCTCTATATAGAAGATAAAGGAAAACAATGGACAAACTGGATGGATTGGCTATATGATGAGCCCTTACAACCTTATGGAATACAATTCTATGGGAGTATCTTTAATGAGTTAAAAATGTACCTATATACAGTTCCACAGATGGAAGAACAGATGATAATCCCACCGAATGTTCAGATGATGCTGGATACAGATAAGTCGTATTGGGTTGCATATCAGTATATAGATCGCTATCTGGAAATAAGAGATAGCTGGATGAAATTTATTATACTTGATGAACAGACCATGATTTGTGAATATGATGGATTTTGGTATTTAGTTGAGAAAAGTGATGTAAACATGAAGGAAATGGTGGATTATACGGTATGAAGAAAAGAATATGCAGGATATGTTTCGTGCTGTTTGGAGCAATGATAATAGTAGCTTTTCTGGCAAAATTCGTACTTAAAGACAAATTCCTTTAGTGGAAAAGGAAGATATGCCTGCACCTACGTTAATTGCATCGGAAAGAGAAAAAGAACTTATTCAGGAGGTTACCAAGTTGCGAAAAGAAAAAAATATTTCTCAAAATAAGTTAGCAGAACTGACTGGAAATAAGCAACAAGCGATATCTCGAATGGAAAAGAATGAGCATAGTCCATCTTTAAAGCTGTTTTGCAATATGGTAAATGCACTAGGATATGATATAAAATTAGTAAAGCAAAATGTTTAATAAACAAAGCACCAACGGAAAGAATCATATCTTTCTGAAGGTGCTTATTTTAATCCTGCTGCTTGTTGTGAATATTATGAACAGCCTTTTCAAGTTCTACATTATACCAACGGTTACGAATAATTTGCTGTTGTAAATCTGCAATACGTTTATTGGTGTAATGCTCCATTCAGGTCATAAGGAATGTTGGAGATCAAGCGTAGAAGAGAAAATACCGTTTGAAGAAGAGGAGCAGTAAAGATGGCATATGAAATTTCGATTAGCGAGAAAATTACATTAACTATTCAGGAAGCGGCTAAATTAAAGGACAAGTACACGCACATAGAACTTGACTAAAAAAATGCAACACAAAGAAGCTTATCTATGGTATAATATTTCGTACTGTATTTAGGCTTCTTTTTTTGAAAGGGGCTTATTATGAGAAAAGACTTAAAAGGTAAAGAACTGGGTGTGGATATCACACAGCAAAAAAACGGTTTATATAATTCTATAAAAATCCTTATATTTATTATAAAAATGTAACACCAATTGTAACACCTGCATAATTCGTAGGCTTGAAAAGCTTGTAAAATCAATACTTTTAAAGGAGATAAGATAAATATGAAATTAGGAATCGTGGGCTTGCCCAACGTAGGAAAGAGTACATTATTCAATTCACTGACCAAGGCAGGTGCGGAATCTGCAAACTATCCGTTCTGTACCATTGATCCCAATGTGGGTGTGGTAGCCGTTCCGGACGAGCGTTTAAAGCTTTTGGGAGATCTGTATCATTCCAAAAAGGTAACTCCTGCTGTGATCGAATTTGTGGATATTGCAGGTCTTGTAAAGGGCGCTTCCAAGGGGGAAGGTCTTGGTAACCAGTTCTTAAGCAACATCCGTGAGGTGGATGCGATTGTGCATGTGGTACGCTGCTTTGAGGATCCGAATGTGGTGCACGTTGACGGAAGCATTGATCCTCTCCGTGATATCGAGACGATCAACCTGGAACTGATTTTCTCTGATCTGGAAATCCTGGAACGAAGAATGGCAAAGACCGGTAAAGCGGCCAGAATGGACAAGTCTCTTGCCAAGGAAGCAGAACTTCTGGAAGAACTGATCGCACATCTGGAATCCGGCAAGATGGCTAAGAGTTATGTGACTGATGATGAAGACAAGCAGGCGATCTTAAAGAGCCTTAATCTTCTTACCTATAAACCGACCATCTACGCGGCCAATGTGGCAGAAGATGATCTGGCGGATGACGGTGCCAATAATCCGGGTGTGCAGAAGGTACGTGAATTTGCAAAGGAAGACGGAAGTGAAGTATTCGTAATCTGTGCCCAGATCGAGCAGGAGATTGCAGAGCTGGACGATGATGAAAAGGCAATGTTCCTTGAGGATCTCGGATTAAAAGAATCCGGTCTGGAGAAACTGATTCGTGCAAGCTATTCTTTATTAGGTCTGATGAGCTTCCTGACGGCCGGAGAAGATGAAACCAGAGCATGGACCATTAAAATCGGAACAAAGGCTCCACAGGCTGCTGGTAAAATCCATACGGATTTTGAACGTGGATTTATTAAGGCCGAAGTGGTGAATTATAAGGATCTCTTGGAACAGGGATCTCTTGCAGCCGCAAGAGAAAAAGGACTTGTCGGAATGGAAGGTAAGGATTATGTGGTCAAAGACGGTGATGTAATCCTCTTCCGATTCAACGTATAATAGCAGTTCCGCCGTGCAGAAATGTTTGTTCCGAATAATATGGAGGAACGGTTAAGACATGTGCATGTGAATGGAAAGAAAGAGAGTGTACACAATATGATGGATTTGATGGAAATTTCGTTTCCCAATCTTGGAATTGATCTGAAATATGTGCCCAAGGGCTTTACTGTTTTCGGATTTACCATAGCAATCTACGGAATCTGTATCGCTGTTGCGGTTATCTGCGGATATCTGATGGCAGCGAAGGTGGCAAAGAAGACCGGACAGAATCCGGATACCTATTTTGATTTTGCAATCTATGCGGTAATCCTTTCCATTATTGGAGCACGAATCTACTATGTGATCTTTCAGTGGGATTACTATAAGAATCACCTGTTAAGCATCTTCAACCTGAGGGAAGGCGGACTTGCCATTTATGGCGGCGTGATTGTGGCTTTTATTACGGTCTTTGTATACAGTAAGATCAAGAAGCTTAATCCCTTCCGCCTCATGGATACGGCATTGCCCGGACTGATCCTCGGACAGGCAATCGGCCGGTGGGGAAATTTCTTTAACCGTGAGGTGTTCGGTGAGTATACCGACAATCTGCTTGCCATGCGGCTTCCGATCGAAATGGTGCGAAGTGGGGATATTTCCGAAAATCTGCGGAATCATATTATAGAAGGAACGAACTACATCCAGGTGCATCCGACCTACCTGTATGAAAGTCTCTGGTGTCTGATGGTTCTTGCGATTATGCTCATTTACTGGAAGCATAAGAGGTTCGAAGGAGAGATCGCCCTGATCTATCTTGGCGGTTATGGACTTGGCCGGGCATGGATCGAAGGAATCCGTACCGACCAGCTTTATATTCACGGAACAACGATACCGGTTTCCCAGGTACTTGCCATTGTTCTGGTGGTCTTTTCCGTGGTCTGTGGTGTGGTGGTTCGCATCTGTTTAAAGAAGAAGGAAGAGACGAAAAAAAATTTTGTGGGGGAAGATCAGACCTGAAACACTATATCTAGTTGATGGGACGATGCACCACACAATATAAGCAAAAATTGAAGAAAAATCCCGTATTTATGCGCCTTGTGAGACTCACAGGGCGCTATTTTTATGCTTGCAATCCCTATCTCAATAGGGTAGAATAGACCTAAAAGTGGTGGAAAGTGGTAGATAGTGTCAACCAAGTGGTAGAAAGTGGTGAATTGTATCAATGTTTATGGGTGAATACAATCATACAATTGATGCCAAAGGCAGACTGATCATTCCTTCCAAATTCCGTGAAAGTTTAGGCGATGAATTTGTAGTGACCAAGGGGATGGATGGCTGCCTGTTTGTGTATGACAACGAAGAGTGGAAGAAATTTGAAGAAAAGCTTCTCTCACTACCCATGATGGATAAACAGGTAAGACAATTTACCAGATACTTCCTGGCAGGCGCAGCCAGCGTGGAAGTGGACAAGCAGGGACGAATTTTAATCCCTTCGGTTTTACGGGAGTTTGCAGATATTACGAAGGACGCCGTTTTAGTCGGTGTAGGAAGCAGAATTGAAATCTGGAGCAGGGAACGCTGGGAAGGAACAGTTTCCTTTGAGGATATGGATGAGATTTCCAATCATATGTTTGAGCTTGGGATTGGAATCTAAAGGGGTTAACGAATGGAATTTAATCATACGTCAGTGCTGTTAAATGAATCAATCGAAGGCCTGAACATCAAGCCGGAAGGAATTTATGTGGATGGAACCTTAGGCGGGGCAGGACATGCCAGCGTGGTTGCAGGCAGACTTACCGGTAAGGGACGGCTCATCGGCATCGATCAGGATGAGGCAGCGATTGAGGCTGCTACTGCGAGATTAGAGCCATTTAAAGAGCATGTGACGATCGTTCGTGACAACTACCGGAATACACCGGCTGTTTTAAGGCAGCTACAGATTGATGGAATTGACGGAATGCTGCTGGATCTGGGAGTTTCCTCTTATCAGCTTGATAATGAAGAGAGGGGATTTTCCTACCGGTATGATACGCCGCTCGATATGCGGATGGATCAGCGGAGCAGCTTTTCGGCAAGAGAGATCATTAATGAATACAGCGAGATGGAACTGTTTCGGGTGATCCGCGATTATGGCGAGGACAAGTTTGCAAAGAACATTGCCAAGCACATCGTGGCAGCCAGGAAACAGAAACCAATCGAAACGACAGGAGAACTGAACGAAATCATTAAAGCAGCAATTCCTGCAAAGATGAGGGCAGAAGGGGGACATCCTTCCAAGCGTACCTTCCAGGCAATCCGCATCGAATGCAATCATGAACTGGAAGTGCTGAAGGATTCCTTAAATGAACTGATCGATCTTCTGAATCCGGGTGGGAGATTATGTATTATTACCTTTCATTCCTTAGAGGACAGGATCGTGAAAACCGCATTCCGTCAGGCAGCGAATCCCTGTACCTGTCCACCGAATTTTCCGGTATGTGTATGCGGAAAGGTGAGCAGGGGGACGGTGATTACCGGGAAGCCGATTTTACCCAGTGAAGAAGAAATGGAGTCAAACAGCAGAGCCAAAAGCGCGAAGCTTCGAATATTTGAAAAGTGGTAACTATTCAGAGCCATGTAAAATCTGATAAATATGATCGGAATGCTTGCATTCCAGAGCACATTTGACAGATTTTATATGGCGAAGTAACCACATGAGTAAAACTCAAGCTGTGAAACAGCGGTTTTACGAATGGGGGTCTGAATAGTTACGAAACATGTAATTAGGGAATGGAGGCATAACTTATGAGGGCTGATACAAGAACAACCAGGAAAACTGCATATCGGAACAGTATCTATGTGCAGGGAAATACAGCCAGAAGGCTTGAAGTACTGCCTCAGATTGAACAGCCGCATCGTCGTGTCAGCGAGCAGACACATCGTAACCGTGCGAGAGCACGCCGGATGAATATCGGCTATGTATTGTTTCTTGCAGTCGCTATGGTTGCTGCGGGAATGATTTTAACCATGTATCTGTCATTGCAGTCGGATATCACGAACAGCATTAAGAATATTTCCAGGCAGGAAAAGGTTTTAAACGATTTAAGACTTGATAATGACGAGAATTATAGTAGAATAACAAGTAGTATTAATCTGGATGAAGTAAAACGGATTGCCATTCAGGAACTGGGGATGGGATATGCACAGGAAGGTCAGATCATCACATTCAATGGAGAAAGCAGTGATTATGTGAGACAGACCGGTGAAATCCCCAACTAGTCTTCCGGATCATATAACAGGATGTGGAAGCAGACGGCAGGCCGTAAGAGGTAGGAATTTGGCAAGACAGGCAAAAGGAAATCGATTTACAGTAAGAATGCAGAAGAAGCTGGTAGTGCTGTTTATGATAGTGCTGCTGGCTTTTGTGGGTTTAACCTATCGGTTATTTACCATCAGCAGAGATAATGGAGAGCGTTACAAGAAGCAGATTCTGTCGCAGCAGAAGTATGACAGTACGACGATTCCGTACAAAAGAGGATCCATTCTTGACCGGAACGGAAGCATTCTGGCCTCGAGCGAGAAGGTCTATAATGTCATACTGGATGCGGTAGCGGTATCAGAGAAGGAGGAATATCTGGAGCCGACCCTGGACGCCCTGCGGCAGGAGTTCGGGATTGATACGTCGGCAGTCCGGTCCTACATTGCAGAAAACGGTGATTCATCCCGTTATTATGTACTGGCGAAACGTCAGACCTATGAACAGATTGAAGGCTTTAAGGAATTACAGAATGCGGAAGATTCATTGGTTCAGGGAGTCTGGTTTGAGGAAGAATATCAGAGAATGTATCCGGGCAATACCCTTGCCTGTGATGTCATTGGTTTTACGACGAACGACAATATCGGATCCTATGGACTCGAAGAGTATTATAACGATGTGCTGACCGGAACTCCCGGACGGGAATACGGTTATATGAATTCCGATGCGAACGTGGAACGGACAACCATTGCGGCAGTAGACGGCAATAGCGTGCAGTCCACAATTGATGCCAACCTGCAGAGCATTGTAGAGAAATATCTGCTGAAATTTAACGAAGAATATAAGGACAACGCCCATGATGGAAATGGAGCGAATAATGTAGGCTGCATCATTATGGATGTCAATAATGGAGAGATTCTTGCCATGGCAAGCTATCCGACCTTTAACCTGAATGATGTGCGTAACACGGATGCTTTGCTTGGCATGCGGCTCCTTGATGAAAACGGGGAGAAAACCGAAGAATATATTAATGAAGAAAATGTCGGAACGTTAGAGGGCGATCAGCTTTACCAGAACCTCAATGCCTTATGGAAGAACTTCTGTATTAACGATACGTATGAACCGGGCTCTGTGTCCAAGCCCTTTACCGTAGCGGCCGGGATTGAAAGTGGTGCAATTACCGGAAATGAAACCTATAACTGTGAGGGACTTCTTGAAGTTGGCGGTCACAAGATCCGCTGTCATAACCGTTACGGTGACGGACTTCTTACCGTGTCGGAAGGAATAGAGCGGTCCTGCAACGTGGTTATGATGTATGTTGCCAAGGCCATGGGCGTAGATATCTTTACGAAGTTCCAGCATATTTTTAATCTGGGATTAAAAACGAATATTGATCTGGCAGGAGAGGCACGTACCGCAAGCCTTATTTTTACCAGTGATACAATGGGCTCTGCGGATCTTGCGACGAACAGCTTCGGACAGTCCTATAACTGTACCATGATTCAGATGATCAGTGGATTCAGCTCCCTGATTAACGGTGGATATTATTATGAGCCGCATGTGGTTAAGAAGATTATCAGCCCGTCGGGAGCAACCGTGCAGAACATTGAACCCCGTGTGCTGAAGCAGACCGTTTCTGAGGAAACCTCGGAAAAGATCCGTGAGATGTGTAATACCGTTGTGACCGGAGAATACGGAACCGGTAAAACTGCCCGTCCGGCAGGTTACATGATCGGTGGTAAAACAGGAACTGCCGAAACGCTTCCCCGAGGCAACCACCAGTATGTGGTTTCCTTTATGGGATATGCTCCTGCAGACAATCCGCAGATTGCGATTTATGTGGTTGTGGATCGTCCGAACGTGGCAACACAGGACGATGCGAAGTATGCAACCCGTATCGTGCGGAGCATTCTTACAGAGGCACTTCCTTATCTTGGTATTTTTATGACAGAGGAACTGACCGACAAGGAACGGGAAGAATTGGAGCAGCTTCAGATTGAGATACGGACTCCGGTTGTTTCAGAAGAAGATACGACAGCCGAAGGAGAGGATGGAGAAAATACCGGAGATACCACGGCAGAAGGGGATGGAACCACGGAAGAAACGCCACGGAATGAACCGTGGAAGGATTTCCCGATTGATCCGGCAACCGGTTATGCGGTGGATCCGAATACTGGCGCTTATGTCGATCCGGTAACGGGTGCAGTGTACGGGGAAAGCTTTGAAGGCGGCGAAGCCGAGGGTGAAACCGGAGAGGATACCACGGAAGATACAGCAGGAGATACCGGAACAGAAAGAACCGGAACAGAGAACACCGGGCAGGACACCACAGCAGGGACGCAATAGAAGCCTGGTGACTATTTGGCGATACAAAGGCATAACCTCATAGGAAGGGTAATAAATTATAACAATACCTTTTCTGTGAGGTTTTTTATGCAGAAAAATAAGACCTTTCACCGCAAAAAGATCGTGACCTTTTTCTTTGGGTGTGTTGTGCTTATGTGTATGCTTATGGTGCGGCTTGGCTATCTCATGGTGAATTGTTCGGAATATTATATGGAAAAAGCGCAGCAATTACATGAAAGGGAACGAATGATCAAGGCTGCCAGAGGGAGGATTCTCGATGCCAATGGAACGGTGCTTGCAGATAACAAAACGGTCTGTACGGTCTCCGTGATTCATAACCAGATCAGGGAACCGGATGAAATCGTAGAGGTACTAAGCCGGGAGCTTGACCTGTCTGAGGAATATGTCCGTAAGCGGGTACAGAAGTATTCCTCGATTGAAAAGATAAAAAGCAATGTGGAAAAGGAAACCGGAGACCGGATCAGGAGCTATGATCTTGCCGGGGTAAAGGTGGATGAGGATTATAAGAGGTATTATCCATATGATACGCTGGCCTCCAAGGTGCTGGGCTTTACCGGCGGAGATAATCAGGGAATTATCGGTCTGGAAGTGAAATATGAGGAGGTATTGAAGGGAACGGAGGGAACGATTCTTACCGTGACCGATGCAAGGGGCGTGGAGCTTGCAACCGGGGGAGAAGAACGTGTGGAGCCCATACCGGGGAAGGATCTGTATATCAGCATGGACCGGAATATCCAGAGCTATGCGACCCAGCTTGCCAGGCAGGTGATGGAAACCAAAGAAGCAGAGAGGGTATCGATCATTGTCATCAATCCCAGGAACGGAGAGCTTTATGCGATGGTGGATGTCCCGGAATTTGACCTGAATCATCCGTATGATCTGGGAGAAGCAGGTGAGGGAGTGAGTGAGGAGCAAAAACAGGAGCTGCTGAATCAGATGTGGCGTAACGGCTGTATCAGTGATACCTATGAACCGGGCTCCACCTTCAAGGTCATTACGGCATCGGCAGGCTTAGAGGAGGGTGTGGTAACACCGGAATCCACCTTTCACTGTCCGGGATACATCATGGTGGAGGACCGCCGGATCCGCTGCCATAAGATTGCCGGACACGGAACCCAGACGTTCGTTGAGGCAACGATGAATTCTTGTAACCCGGTATTCATCACAGTCGGCCTCCGGCTCGGTGTAGACAATTATTACAAATACTTCAAACAGTTCGGCTTATTGGAAAAGACCGGCGTGGATCTCCCGGGAGAGGCGGGGACCATTATGCACAAAAAGGAGGACATGAAAGCGGTGGAGCTTGCAACGGTTGCTTTTGGGCAGTCCTTTCAGGTGACGCCGATCCAGATGGCGGCAACGGTTTCCTCACTGGTAAATGGGGGAAAAAGGATCACTCCGCATTTTGGCGTAAAGGTGGCAGACCGGCAGGGCGAGAACATTCGGATGCTGTCTTATGAAGAGGGCAGGCAGATTGTATCGGAAGAAACATCGGCAACCATACGGATGATCTTAGAGCAGGTGGTGGAGAGCGGCTCCGGGAAGAACGGCTATGTGGAGGGAGCAAGGGTCGGAGGAAAGACCGCGACCAGCCAGACGCTCCCGAGAGGAACCGGGAGATATATCGCTTCCTTTATCGGATTTGCACCGGCGGATGATCCGGAGGTGCTTGCGATTGCGATCATCCATAATCCACAGGGTGTATATTATGGCGGTCAGGTGGCTGCTCCTGTCGTGCGTCAGCTTTTCGAAAATGTTCTTCCCTATCTGGACAAAATGGATTATAATTGAAAGGTATGATTAATGAAAATGCAAGATGTTGTTTTACCGATTCTTTCAGCCTTTTTACTGAGTGCACTGCTTGGTAAGCTGCTGATTCCGCTGCTGAAGAAGGTAAAGGTACGCCAGACCGTAAGAGAGGATGGACCAAGCACCCATCTGTGTAAAGCTGGAACACCGACTATGGGTGGAATTATCATTCTGCTTAGTATTCTGCTTTCGACACTTCCATTTCTGCACAGGTTTCCGGAGGGGATACCGGTATTGTGTGTAACGTTTGGATTCGGATGGATCGGCTTCCTGGATGATTTTATCAAGGTAGTCCTTCGAAGGTCGAAGGGCTTGTCCGCATTTCAGAAGTTTCTCCTGCAGTTCCTGTTAACGGCAGGATTCTGGTATTACCTGTATGAGGTGCGTGGAATGGATTTTCTGATGCGGATTCCGTTTTCCAATGGGAAAAGCCTGTCTTTGGGAGCTCTTTCGATTCCGGTGTTTTTCTTTGTTGTGATTGGAACAGTAAACGGAGTGAATCTTACCGATGGACTGGATGGACTGGCAGCGAGTGTGACCCTGATGGTTGCAATGCTGTGGCTGATCATTTCCGTATTCTGGCATGAGGGACTGTTTCCGGTGACGGGAGCAGCCGCAGGTGCATTGCTGGGCTTTCTTTTATTTAATGTGCATCCGGCGAGTGTATTCATGGGAGATACCGGTTCCCTTGCACTGGGAGGTTTTGTGGCAGCCTGTGCGTATCTGATGGATCTGCCGTTATTGCTTCCACTGATTGGCATCGTGTATGTGATCGAAGTGCTTTCCGTGATTGTCCAGGTGGTGTATTTTAAGGTAAGCGGAGGAAAGAGACTTTTGAAAATGGCACCGCTCCATCATCACTTTGAGCTGTGCGGATGGGAGGAAACACGCATTGTTGCATTATTTACCATAATAACAGCGGTAATGTGTATTGCTGCACTGTTGGGAATATAGGGCAGACGCCGGATATGAATGGGCAGGGCTGAGCTGTTACGAATATAGAAATGAGGTTAAGAACATGGATTTACAGAATAAAACCGTATTGGTAATTGGAACAGGAAAAAGCGGAATCGGAGCCGCAGGGCTTTTATCGAAGGCCGGAGCGAAGACGATTCTGTTTGACAGTAATGAGAAGCTTAATGTAGAAGCTTTAAAGGAGAAGACAGCAGGAATTTCTTCCTTACAGATTGTGACAGGAACGCTTCCTTTAGAGCTGGAGGAACAGGTGGAGCTGCTGGTAGTAAGCCCCGGTGTCCCGATTGATTCCGATATGGTGGTTTCTTTTGAAAAAAGAGGAATTCCGGTATGGGGAGAGATCGAGCTTGCATATGTCTTTTCCAAAGGTGAGGTGATTGCCATTACCGGTACGAACGGAAAGACCACAACGACTACGCTCGTTGGAGAAATCATGAGCGCGTACAAACCGTCCGTTTTTGTTGTGGGAAACATTGGAAATCCTTATACAGATATTGCGATGGACACGAGAGAGGATTCTGTGGTGGTTGCGGAGATCAGCAGCTTCCAGTTAGAGACTATCCATACCTTTGCACCGAAGGTATCCGCGATCCTGAATATTACACCGGATCATTTAAACCGTCACCACACCATGGAGTGCTATGTCGAGACGAAGGAGAGGATTGCATCAAACCAGACGAAGGAGGATGTCTGTGTGCTCAATTATGAGGATGCTTATACCAGAACATTTGGTGAAAAATGCCCTGCGAAGGTGGTATTTTTCTCCTCGAAAAGAGAGCTTGCCGACGGACTTTTCCTTCAGGGCGAAGAGATTATGCTCGCAGAGAATGGAAAGGTACAGAGGCTGATGAACATTCATGAAATGAATCTGGTTGGCTTATGCAACGTGGAAAACGTGATGGCAGCAATTGCCATCTGCCGTGCAATGGACGTTCCGATGGATGTGATTCTTGCAACGATCCGTCAGTTTAAGGCAGTGGAGCACAGGATTGAATTTGTTGCTACGAAGAACGGAGTAGATTATTACAATGATTCAAAGGGCACGAATCCGGATGCGGCGATTCAGGGGATCCGTGCCATGACAAAGCCTACCATCCTGATCGGTGGAGGCTATGACAAGCAGAGCGAATACGATGAGTGGATTGAAAACTTTGATGGCAAGGTAAAAGCCCTTGTCCTGATCGGACAGACGAGGGATAAAATAGCAGAGTGTGCAAGAAAGCATGGATTTTCTAATATTATTCTTGCAGATACCTTTGAAGAGGCATTTCAGATCTGCGTACAGAATGCCGTTCCGGGAGATGCCGTGTTACTGTCTCCGGCGTGTGCAAGCTGGGGAATGTTCCCGAACTATGAGGTTCGCGGTAAGATGTTTAAGGAAATGGTTTATAATTATTCGGTGCAGCCTGAAGCACTTGCTGCTGAAGGCATAAGGAACTGAACAGTTATATTGGTTCATAAATTAGGAGAGTAGGTTTGGTCAATGGACAGATTTAAGAGAGGAGCACGTAAAAATCAGGAATCCTTTTCCGATTATACGTTACTTTTTATAGTGTTGTTTTTGTTGGCATTCGGTCTTGTCATGCTGTATTCGACCAGTGCCTATGATGCAAATCTGACCTATAATGATTCCACTTATTTGTTCCGCAAGCAGATTTTTTCAACGCTGGCGGGACTTGTCGTTCTGTTTATTGTGTCCCATCTGCCGTATCACCTCTGGGAGCGGTTCGCGGTTATCGGTTATGGTGTATCGGTTGCACTGGTGCTTCTGATTATTCCGTTTGGTATTGAAGCAAACGGTGCAAAGCGGTGGCTGCGTGTGTTCGGTATTTCCTTACAGCCGGCGGAGGTGGCAAAGCTTGCCATGATTCTGTTTCTGGCGTATCTCATCTGTAAGATGGGAAGAAATATCCGTACCATGAAGGGTTTCCTTGTGGTGCTTGGAGCGGCAGCGCCGATAAGTGGTCTCATCTATGTTATTACACGAAACTTAAGCTCTGCGATCATTATTATGGGAATTGCCGTTGTCATGCTTTTTGTGGCATGCCCGGATTATAAGAGGTTCATTATCCTTGGACTGATCGGGATAGCAGGCGTGGCAGGAATCGTTTTTCTGATTGTTAAAATGTCAGAGAGTGGAAGTGTCGGAAGCTTCCGTGGAGAACGTATACTGGCATGGCTGGATCCGGAGGCTTATGCAAGCGGTAAGGGATTCCAGACCCTACAGGCCCTGTATGCGATCGGTTCCGGAGGGATTCTTGGTAAGGGTCTTGGACAGAGCATGCAGAAGCTTGGTTTCCTTCCGGAGGCACAGAATGATATGATCTTTTCCATTATCTGTGAAGAGCTGGGACTGTTTGGTGCCATTGCGGTTTTAATGATGTTTATTCTTCTGATCTGGCGCTGTATGATTATTGCCAATAATGCACCGGATCTGTTTGGAGCACTTTTAGTTGTCGGGGTGATGGGGCATATTGCCATTCAGGTTATCTTAAATGTGGCGGTAGTAACAAATACCATTCCCAACACCGGTATTTCCCTTCCGTTTATCAGCTACGGAGGATCGTCGGTTATGTTTCTTCTTGCGGAGATCGGCATTGTGTTCAGTGTCGGAAGAGGAATCCGGTTGAAAGACCTGTAGTACAGGATAGCAGGTAACCTTTTCTTCCATATCTACATAGTATAGAGTAGGTCATACTTTAAACCGGAAGGTGTTGGAAGAAGTGGATGCAATTCATATCAGAGGCGGAAATGCCCTTTTCGGGGAAACGACGATACAAGGCTCAAAAAATGCAGTGCTGCCGGTGATGGCGGCTGCCCTTTTGATCAATGATGTGTGTACCATTGAGAACTGTCCGAGAATTCAGGATGTGGAGCATATGAAGAATCTGCTGCAATCCCTTGGCTGTAAGGTGAAACGGAGCAACCGGGCCATTACGGTCGATGCTTCCTGTCTTACGGATCTTGCACTGCAGCAGGAGGCGATCCGGAATGAGAATGTTACCTGTATGCGCTCCTCGATTATGCTTCTTGGTGCGATGCTTGGAAGAATCGGGGAGGTTTCCCTTGCATATCCCGGTGGATGCGTAATCGGAGAACGTCCGATTGATCTTCACATCCGTTCCTTAAAAAAGATGGGAGTGGAATTTTATGAGGAAGAGGGATACTTCCGGGCTTATACGAGAGGATTAAAGGGGGCGGTAATCCGGCTGCCGGTAGCCAGTGTGGGAGCAACCGAAAATATCGTTCTCGCAGCCGTAAAGGCCAGGGGGGTTACCGTGCTCCAGAATGCTGCGAAGGAACCCGAGATCATTTCCTTATGTGAGTTTCTGACAAAGGCAGGGGCCATCATTGAAGGAACCGGAACGGATACCCTGCTTATTAAGGGTCTGGAGGAACTGCATGGCATTACCTACCGGATTCCGTCTGACCGTATTGTGGCAGGCACGTATCTTTTTAGTGTATTAGGAACCGGGGGCCATATATTCCTGCGGGATGCCCCGGTGCAGCATATGTATGCCGTGTTAAAAAAAGCAGTGGAAATGGGAGCCAGACTTGCTGTTTCCAAAGACGGAATATCGGTCATGGCAGAACCGGTACAGAATGCGGTTCCTTATACGAAGACGGAGATCTATCCGGGGTTCCCGACCGATATGCAGTCCCCGTTGATGGCGGTTCTGACGAAAGCATCAGGCTTAAGCCTTATTGAGGAAACCATTTTTGAAAATCGTTTTCAGATCGTGCCGTCACTTCGCAGCATGGGAGCGGATATTGAGCTTTTAAGTGAGCACAAAGCATTGATTCATGGGGTACCGAAGCTTTATGGCAGGGAGGTCAATGCCATGGAGCTGCGTGGCGGAGCAGCACTCATTATTGCAGGCTGCATGGCGGATGGAGAGACAGTTATTTATAATAAACATTTTATTGAACGCGGATATGAGGACATCTGCCGGGATTACCGGAATCTGGGTGTGAACATTTATATAGGTAAGGATACGGATGGCAAAGAAAAAGAAACGCAAACCAGTCCAAAAGAATAAAACATATTTTTTTCGAAATCATAAGAGTATTTTTATCGTCCTTTTGATTATTTTCCTTCTGCTTTTGGGAGTGCTTTTGGGGTATCAGTATATTCTCACAAATTATACGGTAACAACCTCTTATGTCGAGGGAAATGTGCACTATACGGATGAAGAAATTCTGGATATGGTCATGACAGGGCGTTATGGAAATAATTCCCTGTTTTTGTCCATGAAATATAAGAACAAAAGTATTTCAGGTGTTCCGTTTGTGGAAAAAATGGATGTTTCCGTTATGGATCCGCACACGATCAAGATTGAAGTGTATGAAAAGGCGCTTGCCGGTTATGTGGAATATCTTGAAAATTACATGTATTTTGACAAGGATGGCATTGTGGTAGAAAGCTCGAATGAACAGACAAAAGGAATTCCGCTTGTGACGGGATTGCAGTTTGACCATGTGGTGCTGTATGAGCCGCTTCCGGTGGACAACCCCGAGATTTTCAAGTCTGTTTTGAGTATTACCCAGCTGGTCAATAAATACAATCTGTCCATTGACCGCATTTATTTTGGCAGTGACAATACCCTTACCCTTTATTTTGATGAGGTGAGGGTAGCTCTTGGAAATGCAACTGATCTGGATGAAAAGCTGATGAAGCTGCAGTATATGCTTCCGGAACTTCAAGGGAAGAGCGGTGTGCTCCGGATGGAGAATTACACCGAAGAAACGAAGAACATTTCCTTTGAGCCGGATCAGGAAAGCGCCGGATGAGAAATTTGTTATAAATTTCTTCAAATTTACTGTTGATAATTAGTTCAAAAAATTATATGATAAGCTATATGAGTTGCTATGCATATGAGAAAATGATCCACTGGATCATTTTTGAGTTATTATGCTTAAAAACAGGTTTTGGTGTAGCCTGTTGGAGTTTATTCGGGATTGAAGGAGGAAGTACCCTTGCTGGAAATTAAAACAAATGACGCAGGAGCCGCTGCTAAGATTATCGTTGTTGGTGTCGGTGGAGCAGGCAATAATGCAGTCAATCGAATGATAGATGAGAACATCGTAGGTGTGGAATTCGTAGGAATTAACACGGATAAACAGGCCTTGCAGCTTTGTAAGGCATCGAAGGTTCTTCAGATTGGAGAGAAGCTGACGAAGGGACTTGGCGCCGGAGCGAAGCCCGAAATCGGTGAAAAGGCTGCCGAAGAAAGCAGCGAAGAGATTGCAGCAGCATTGAAGGGTGCAGATATGGTGTTCGTTACCTGTGGTATGGGTGGTGGTACCGGTACCGGAGCCGCTCCGGTTGTTGCCAAGCTTGCCAAGGATATGGGAATCCTTACAGTAGGTGTTGTAACGAAGCCCTTCCGTTTTGAAGCAAAGACACGTATGATGAATGCGATCGGTGGTATTTCGAAGATCAAAGAGAATGTAGATACCCTGATTGTCATCCCAAATGATAAATTACTTGAAATTGTAGACCGCCGGACAACCATGCCGGATGCCCTTAAGAAAGCAGATGAGGTTTTACAGCAGGCGGTACAGGGAATCACAGATCTGATCAATGTACCTGCTATCATTAACCTTGATTTTGCCGATGTCCAGACCGTTATGAAGGACAAGGGTATTGCACATATCGGTATTGGTAGCGGCAAGGGCGATGATAAGGCGAGCGAAGCAGTGAAGATGGCTGTGGAAAGTCCGTTGCTGGATACCACGATTTCCGGTGCAACCCATGTGATCATCAATGTATCCGGTGATATTTCACTGGCAGATGCATCCGATGCAGCAAGCTATGTTCAGGAACTGGCAGGAGATGATGTGAACATCATCTTTGGTGCAATGTATGATGAGACACAGACCGATACCTGTACGATTACCGTTATTGCAACCGGTCTGGAGGACGATACGATCCCAACGAATAAGCCGGTATCCGGATTCGGTACCTTCGCAGGAAAGTATGTGAAGCCGGTAACGCCTAACATTTCCTTAAAGACCATGACGACTCCGGCTGCGAAGCCATCCGAAATCAATATCATTCCCGGAAGCAGCACTCCGACAGGAGCAACCGCACCGATGCATTCCATTCAGGGAATTACAAGCCCTGGAGATATCCGCAGCAATGTAACCGAGAAGCCGATCAAGATTCCGGATTTCCTCCAGAAGAAGTAGGAGCATAAAAATAAAGTTCATAAGAAAAATTTTCAAAGACCTTGCAGAGATGCAAGGTCTTTTCATGTAGAGCACTTAGTGAAGACGAGCTAAAGGCGAAGTCTGAACTTAGTGGAGCGGGTACATGTAGAGGGTTAGTGAAGACGAGCCAAAGGCGCACCAGCATACTTTACTGCCAGAGCTGGACTTCGGAACTAAGATGTTCCATCTATTTTGAGCCAGGCATTGGATAGTGACGCAAACAGCCCAACGAGCCGTCCAGGCTCGATTGTGCCTGGATTGGACCTCCATGTCCAATCCTTGCTGATTAAGATCAAAATAGAGGAACTTCTAAGTTCCTGCGTAAGCCCCGGCATCAAAGTATGGTGGTGCTTGAAGAGTTTCACCTTTTATATGAAATAACCGGAGTGTCGAATCCTGCGACAAATGTCCCTGTCTTTAGTCTCTCCTTTGACAAATTCGGAACCCCTTCATGTTTATAATGAAGGTCAGGGAGGTGAGAAAACAGGCAGACCGTGAAAACAGTTTATATAGAAAATGTGTTCCTGCTGAATCTGGTAATGAACCTTTACCTTTTTCGGCTGACCGGGTTTATCTTAAGAAAGTCCACCACTTTGTTAAGAATCCTTTTATGGAGTGTGGCTGGTGCGTTGGGTTATTGCATCAGCATCTGTTTTTTTAAAGACAGTCAGAGTCTTCTGATGGTTCTTGTGATGCTGCCGGTATCAGTGCTGGGGTGCTTCTTCGTATTCAAGGGGAAAACGATTTATGAAGTTTTAAGGCACACCGGATATCTGTATTGTGTTGCATTCTTTCTGGGCGGAGGCTTGTTGTTTTTGCAAAGACAAATTCCGTTCCTGCAGCAGATGAAAAGCTCTGCCATTCTGATTCTGGTTTGTGCAGGAGGGATGTACGAGGGAGGAAGAGTACTGATACGGTTTTTACAGAAAAGAAAGGAAAATCCGTTTTGTACCGTAATCCTTCAGGGAGAATCTGAAGAGCTTCAGATAACTGCCTTGATTGATACGGGAAACGGACTGCGGGAACCGGTGTCCGGAAGGAGTGTTTCCATTCTGGAAGAAGAGGTTTTCCGGAAAATGAAGGACCGGCTGCTTCCGGAAAAGCTGAAGGTCATTCCCTATCATAGTGTGGGAAAGACGCACGGGATCATGATGGGAATGGAAGTATCCAATATTAAGATCAGAACCGATGATGGGGAAAAGGAGCTGCCGGAGGGAATTCTTGCCATGTATCAGGGAAGGCTGTCAGAAAGCGGAAGCTATCAGATGATTCTGTCCCCTGAATGGATTTCATAGAACAAAAAGGGAAAATTGGAAAAGTTATGTGTAGGAGGAGAAAAAATGGTATTTAAAGTTGCAATTCCGGGGAAAATACAATTTAAAATGTATCGGAAGGAGCCTGGATTTTTCCTGACAAGACAGGGAGATATTCATTATATCGGAGGCTCGGAGGTGCTTCCGCCACCGTTGGAAACGGAGAAAGAAAATGCGGTGATCAGCGATCTGGGAACCGAGTATGAGGAAGAGGCAAAGTCAATCCTGATTGAACATAATCTGCGGCTGGTAGTGTATATTGCCAAGAAGTTTGACAATACGGGAGTGGGCGTGGAGGATCTGATTTCGATCGGAACGATCGGTCTTATCAAGTCCATCAACACGTTCGATCCGGATAAAAATATCAAGCTGGCAACCTATGCGTCGCGCTGCATTGAGAATGAAATTCTCATGTACTTAAGAAGAAATAACAAGACCAAGATGGAGGTATCCATTGACGAGCCCTTGAATGTGGACTGGGATGGTAATGAACTGCTGCTCTCGGATATCCTTGGAACCGATGAGGATATTATTTATAAGGACATTGAGGATGAGGTGGAACGCAAGCTTCTTCTTAAGGCGGTCGATAAGCTTTCGGAACGGGAAAGGACGATTATCAATCTGCGCTTTGGATTAGGCAGCAGCAACGGAGAGGAGCTGACACAGAAGGAGGTCGCAGAGCTTCTCGGAATCTCCCAGTCGTATATTTCAAGACTTGAGAAAAAGATTATGAAGCGCTTAAAAAGGGAGATGATGCGGGAAATCTAAGCACTGTCAGCTCGCAAAACGGTGCCTTATTAACAGCCATATTAACACTTGATGTCTACAATAATGATATCGGGACCGATTTGTCTGATATCCTTATAGGGAATACAGTAGTCCGGTTCACAGCACAGGAAGTTCAGGAACTTATTTCCGTTTGGAACAAACAGCTTGCGGATCTGACCACTGCATTCGTCAAATTCAAGGTCTGATACCTTTCCGAGTTTCTGACAGTTCCGTAAGTTTATAACGTCCTTGCACTTTAATTCAGAAAATAACATGAGAATCACCCTGAAGGTCTTCTTACTGATTATGATATGCAGCCGGCAGGAGGAAGGAACGTTACGGATTCCGGAAAAAAGAAGTGGTCTGTATAAAAATTTAAAATGTGGTGAATGATTTCTAATATCAGTGCTTTTGCGCAAAGCAGAGAGTACGGGAAAGGAGTCATACACATGGTGCAGGGAAAGGTGGAGATCTGTGGTGTCAATACATCCAAGCTTCCGGTAGTAAAAAGTACGCAGCAGGATCAGTTCTTTGAACGGATCAAGCAGGGGGATGAACAGGCAAGGCAGGAATATATTGAAGGAAATCTGCGGCTTGTCTTAAGTGTGATCAAGCGTTTTGCAGGGAGTAACGAAAATGTGGATGACCTGTTCCAGATCGGCTGTATCGGTCTGATTAAGGCAATCGATAACTTTGATACGACGTTGAATGTGAAGTTCAGTACGTATGCAGTGCCTATGATTATCGGTGAGATCCGGCGTTTTTTACGGGATAACAGCAGTATCCGTGTCAGCAGATCCTTAAAGGATACCGCCTATAAAGCCATATATGCCAAAGAAACCATGATGAAACAGGGAATGAGGGAGCCGACCCTGCAGGAGATTGCCACGGAAATCGGTATTCCCAAGGAGGATATTGTGTATGCACTCGATGCCATACAGAATCCAATGAGCCTGTATGAACCGGTGTTTTCAGATAATGGAGATACACTTTACGTCATGGACCAGATCAGCGATAAGAAGAACCGCGAGGACCGGTGGGTAGAAGAAATTTCATTAAGCGAAGCCATGAAAAGGCTTGGCGTGCGGGAATATGAGATTATCTCTTTACGGTTTTTTGAAGGGAAAACACAGATGGAGGTGGCAGACCTCATTGGAATTTCCCAGGCACAGGTATCGCGTCTTGAAAAGAATGCGCTGCGGATTATGAAAAATTATCTGATTGCATAGCGGCATGGCGGATTTTACGAGAATTTTACTTGTAAGATTTGACTGAAGATGGTATCCTTGATTAAGTCGAAGGTTAGTCGAAGGCAGCATCCGGATGCATAAGAGGAAGCTGCATTAAGAATAACCGGAAAGAACTGGATATAGGGGAGTAGTCAGTACAGAGCCTTCTGTATGATTAAATCAACAGCAAGTCTGCAGTGTTCAGATATACTGTCACAGCATTCTGGTTTAATTTGAAATGACGAGACTTATATCTCTCAAAATGAGAGATATAGGTCTCTTTTTTGCTGTAAACCAGTCCGGAACACTTAATGAATGCGAGTCATAGGCGAAGCATGAATTTAGTGAGAGGGACAAAGCTGGTGTCTTGATTAGTCCCCAAGAAAAAGGAGGTCATTATGGATTATTTAGTTTCAGGTCTGCTGTCCATCACCTGGCAGCAATGGGTTATGTATGTGGTGGGAGCTGTGCTCATCTATCTGGCAATAAAAAAGGAATTCGAACCTTTGCTGCTTCTGCCAATGGGCTTTGGAGCCATCCTGGTCAATCTGCCGTCTTCCGGTGTGCTTAATCAGACTATGGCAGGGATCGGAGAGACAAACGGCATTATCGAATGGTTGTTTCAGATTGGAATTGAGGCATCGGAAGCGCTTCCGATTATTCTGTTTATCGGAATCGGTGCCATGATTGATTTTGGTCCGCTTCTGGCACAGCCGGTGCTGTTTTTGTTTGGAGCAGCGGCACAGTTTGGAATTTTCTTTGCCATCTGCATTGCAGCCCTGATGGGCTTTGATTTAAGAGATGCGGCTTCCATCGGAATTATCGGGGCGGCGGACGGTCCGACCTCCATTCTGGTTTCCCAGATCTTCGGATCGAAATATGTGGGAGCGATAGCCGTGGCAGCCTATTCCTATATGGCACTTGTTCCGATCATCCAGCCGTTTGCCATCAGGCTTGTAACAACGAAGAAGGAACGCTGCATTAAGATGCCGTATAATCCAAAGTCGGTATCCAGGACGACAAGAATCCTGTTTCCGATTATTGTCACCTTTATTGCAGGACTGGTTGCACCGATGAGTGTTTCGTTAGTAGGATTCCTGATGTTTGGAAATCTGATCAGGGAGTGTGGAGTATTACAGAGTCTTTCCGAAACGGCACAGAGCCAGCTTGCAAACCTTATTACCCTGCTGCTTGGAATTACAATTTCCTTCAGTATGCGGGCAGAGCAGTTCGTCAGTGTAAATACCATTATGATCATGGCCATCGGACTTGTAGCGTTTATCTTTGATACCATTGGTGGCGTGCTGTTTGCAAAGCTGTTAAATCTGTTCCGCAGACAGAAGATCAATCCGATGATTGGGGCAGCCGGAATTTCGGCATTCCCGATGTCTTCCCGTGTGGTGCAGAAGATGGCGCTTAAGGAAGATCCAAGTAATATTCTGATTATGCATGCTGCAGGGGCAAATGTATCCGGTCAGATTGCTTCGGTGGTAGCCGGTGGCATGGTGATGAGCCTTCTGGCAAATTATTTATAGTTTATTCAGAAACATGCAGTGGTTTTATGAAAGTGCTTCTGAACAGATTGTATCAATAAAGTGGCAAATATTCTGATTTGAAAAGGAGAAAGCTATGGAAAATTTTTGGATAGCCCTGGAATTAATGGGAAAAGGAATGCTTGGAATCTTTACGGTCATTATCATAATCATGCTGATTGTAATGTTACTTTCAAAGATTACTAAATAAAAGTGGTTACCATAATTCGGTTGACATAATGAAGAAATTGTCCTATACTATAATAAGTAAATCAGAGGGGGAATCTTTGTATGAAATGTCCGTTTTGTGGTCACGAGAATACCAGAGTCATTGATTCAAGACCTGCCGAGGAAAATAATTCCATCCGCAGACGTCGTGTTTGTGATGAATGTGATAAGCGCTTTACCACATATGAGAAGATTGAGACGATACCGCTTATTGTAGTGAAGAAGGATAATAACCGTGAGGCATATGACCGTACCAAGATTGAGGCCGGGGTATTGCGTGCCTGTCATAAGCGCCCGATCAGCGCTGATCAGATCAAGACTCTTGTGGATGAAGTGGAAACCGAGATCTTCAGCATGGAAGAGAAGGAAGTGCCGAGCCGTGTGATCGGAGAGCTGGTCATGAATAAGCTGAAGGATTTAGAGGCCGTTGCCTATGTCCGTTTTGCTTCCGTATATCGGGAATTCAAGGACATTAATACCTTTATGGATGAGCTGAAAAAGGTACTTGAGTAAAAATGAATATGTCATAATGTGAGGTACATGGAAAACCATGTACCTTGTTTTTGTATAGAACATATAGTAGATAGAATCATTTATTTCCAACTGACAAATTTTTTGCTACTAATCGTTGGAAATATATTTTCAATAATTAATAATACAGTAAGCTAATATTATATAATAATTAAGGTACATGGAAATAAAAAGCCATGTACCTTTTGTATTAGGAAAACCACGCGATAGTCGCGTGGTTCTGTAGAGCTTTAGCGGTGTATTCAGTTAAAAAACTCCTAATGTGTATAATAAAAACGTGACCTGCCAGTTACGTAAATAAATACACATTAGGAGGACAGTAAAATGAATGAACAAAATACTGATATTAAGAGTTTAGCACATACGAAATGGAACTGTAAATATCATGTGGTGTTTGTACCAAAGTATCGAAGGAAGATTTTTTATAATGAAAAGAGAGAGGACATCAGAGAAATAATAAGAACATTGTGTCAATGGAAAGGTGTAGAGATTATTGAAGGAGAAATCTGTCCAGATCATATACATCTTTTGCTAAGTATCCCGCCTAAAATGAGCGTTTCGGGATTTATAGGATATCTAAAAGGGAAAAGCAGTCTTATGATATTTCAAAGATATGGAAATATGAAATTTGCATACCGAAATCGCGAATTTTGGTGTAAGGGATACTATGTGGATACTGTAGGGAAAAACACTGCAGCAATAATAAGTTACATAGCCAACCAACTTAAGCAGGATCAAGAAATGGCTCAATTGAGTTTGTTTGATCCAAGAGACCCGTTTACGGGTAGCAAGTAAATCTGCGCGTGGCTGGCAGGCCAATAAAAAGCACATTTGTGCTAAGCTAGTAGTATTAGGGCTATGCCCGAAAAAGAAAAACCACCCGCTATGCGGGTGGAGCATTATTGATGGTATATTAATTGTGAAAATGTGTTTTTTTGAATTCAACTGGAGTCATGCCTTCTATTTTTTTAAACATAGTACAGAAATAACTTAAATCATTAAACCCAATCTCCCCGGCAATTTCCTTTAATGTAAGATCCTCTTGACTTGTAAGAAGATGTTTTGCATGTTTTATACGATATTGAGTAATATATTCAACTGGTCTCATATGATATGTACTTTTAAATAAACGACATAAATGTTGAGGTGAGATGCCAGCAATATTCGCCAATTCATCCAATGTAATAATTTGGGAATAATTTGTTTCTATATAAGTAACGACATCGGCGAGTTGTTTCATTCTGAGATTTTGATTCTTATTAGGTAAACTTCCAATACATGAGCTTATTTCTAGCAAAAACTGATACAGATAAACAGAAACCTCATTGATATTTAATAAACCATTAATTTCAGCGGAGGTGTAAACCTTGTCATGCAGGTAAGTTAATTTATCCATTGAATAGACATGGAAAATATATAAATCACCTAATAAAGTAATAGAAGGAATCATATCCACGCCAGGTCCATTGAACAAAATCCAATGTGTTGTCCAAGGCTCCTTTTCAGCATAGTATTCATGTATTATATTTGGACGAAAGTACATACCCATACCGGCAGAAATTGTGTAATGTTTGTCTTCAACTATAAGATGTCCACTGCCAGACGTACAATATAGAAATTGATAATCAACAAGTCCGACTGGACGATAACAGGGGTGCTGATATTCCATAGAGCCAATATTAAAGATATAGAAAGGGAGTTTCTGTACATCTGCATTATTTACGGGAAATTGCATTTTGACCTGTCCAAATGAATTGTGCATGTTCAAATCCTCCTATAATATCAAAATCTTTAAATTGTTTTACTAATTAACGAAATTATATAATATAGATGTAATTATAAAGTATCTGTAAGATCTAGTCAAGAATTCCTACGTTAAGTTAAAAATCTATAGGGAAGGTTGGTTAAAATCCATGAAGAAAATAGGCGATGTGAAAGACGATTATGAAAATTCAATGAAGAAGCTTTTGCTTCATCCACATAAGACAAAAGGAATATTGGATGTTGCAAATAATGTAAGTGTATGTGATATGACGTTACCAATTTGCATTGAATTACATATCACTAATTTATGTAATTTAAAATGCCAATGGTGCATTGATCGCAAGATGCGTGAAAACAAAGCGGTCATGCCGATTGACACGTTACTACGCCTCCTTGATAGTATTCAAGGGAGCAATATTGGAATCACTATTGAAGGTGGAGGAGAACCAACAATGCATCCTGATTTTGATACATTTATTCAGGCATGTCATGAAAGGGATATTCATATTGGTTTAATCACAAATGGTACTAAGAGATTGAATAAGAATATTATCCCTTACTTTGATTATATTAGAGTGTCTGTTGATTCTTCCACTCCAGAAGAATATAAAATGGAGAAAGGAGTGGATTATTTTAACGATGTAATCTCAAATCTACATTTTATTCGTAAATATAATAAAGAGTGTACATTAGGAATTAGCTATGTATTAAGTAGAAGAAATTATCAACATCTTTCTCAGTTAATTGAAGTCACAAAGGATATTGGTCTCAATTTTATACGTATGCGCAATGTAGAAGAAAATGAATCGCTTTCGCTCACTCCAGAGATGATGGAAGAAGTTCAAAAGCAAATTAATTTATATCAAAGAGATAAAAATGTAGGGATTGTTTTGACTAAAGATACACAAACAGACCAGACAGACAATAAAAATTATCCTTGTATTGCACATTCCTTGTTCTGTATTTATCCTGTGATGAAGAAGGATTAGAGTTTGCCACAATTACGGAGGCGGGCATTATTGGAAAAGTTGGGTGTAATAATTATGGCATTGCTAATCTGTTGAATTATTTAAATAACTATGACGTAAATCCACATGGAACAATATACAATGTATTACTTCGAAGAATGCTCGGCTCAAAGAGCATTTATGATGCACAACGAAATCTTTTGCGTTCCCCCATTGCATTTGGGTTGAATGTTTTGCTGGCAGATACGAATGGGTACATGATTGATTATGAACTTACTGCCCAAGGTACAGATTTCTTTTTCCCAAACGATGATTATTTGCTTCATACAAATCATTATTTGAGCGATAAACTCTCGCTTCGTAGATTTTATAAGGATGCACAGCAGGAATCTGTTACAAGATATGAAACAGCAGAACTTTTTTTATATATGAGAAAGGGTTCGATTACAGTTGATGATTTAATGCAGTTGGCAGCATATCACAGTTGTGATCAACTATATACAAGCATTTGTCGCCATGGTTTTACAGATGCGTTTGGTATGGAAACAATTTTCACAATTATTATGGATTTAACATATAAAAAGATGTATATATGCATTGGAATCGCATGTAAACATCAATTTTATGAGATTCCGTTTGAATTATTATTTACAAGTTATACAAAATAAAAAGTAAAGAAAGGACAGGAGAATGGCTAGTATAGAAGTAGAGGGATTAAGTAAAGTGTATTCATATTATAAAAAGAAAGTTGGGTTGAAAAATTCTTTTCATGATTTATTTTTTCGTGAGACACTTTATAAAGAGGCTGTGAAAGGTATTTCGTTTGCAATTGATGAAGGTGAAATGGTTGGGTTTATTGGACCCAATGGAGCAGGAAAAACAACAACTTTAAAAATGTTATCTGGAATCTTGTATCCGACTAGTGGAAAGGCATCTGTAATTGGATATACACCATGGGAAAGAAAAGATGAGTTTAAACGACAGATTTCTATAGTAATGGGACAAAAAAATCAATTATGGTGGGATCTTCCGGCAAGTGAATCTTTTTATTTGAATAAATACATATATGAGATTGAAGAGAATAAGTTTAAAAGCCGATTGGAAGAACTATGTGAATTACTTGATGTAAAGGATTTGCTTAATATACAAGTACGAAGACTGTCTTTGGGAGAGCGCATGAAGATGGAGTTGATTGCGGCACTTCTTCACGATCCCCCAATTATATTATTAGATGAACCAACGATTGGACTTGATATTGTATCACAGCAAAAGCTAAGGGAGTTTTTAAAGTATTATAATGAGCAGTTTAAAACCACGATATTATTGACTAGTCATTATATCAATGACATTCAGGAATTATGTAATCGTGCAATTATTATTAACCATGGAACCATTGTTTATGATGGTAGTTTAAAAAAAATCAATGATTCTTTTAATAGTGTTAAAATTTTAAAAGTTAAATTTGATCATGTAATATCAAGAGAACAGATACAAAAATATGGAAAGATCATTGAGTATGATGGAATACAGATTGTACTTGAGGTAGAAAAGACAGAGATTAATTGTATTTCTAAAAAAATTCTGAATGACTATCAGCCATTAGATTTTAACATTGAAGATATACCGTTGGAACAAAGTATATCATTGATCTATCAGGCAGGAGATAAGAATTATGATAAAATTGAATAAATATTTAAAGACCATTTTAATGGGTATCAATGATGCTATGCAATATCGATTGAATTTTATGTTGGGTTTAATCAGTATTATTTTTCCAATTACAATACAAATTTATATTTGGAATGCAGTATATTGTGGTAAGGTAGATGGTGTTGTATATGGATTTAGTTATAAACAAATGATTCTATATACATTACTTTCTGCAATTGTAAGTAAATTTATTGCAAGTGATGGATTTGAAGGTGAAATCAATCAAGATATCAAAGATGGTGGATTAAGCAAATTTCTTGTAAAACCTGTCAGTTATTCAAAATATAGACTAAGTTGTAGTATTGGGAAAAAAACTCCACAAATTATTACAATTACTATTTTACTCATTACTGTTTTAATAGTATCTAGCTATGTTTTGGAACAAGCACTTGAGCCATTTCGAGTTATTGGGTTCTTTATTTCTATCTGTTTGGCAATATTATTAAATTTACTTCATGTGTATTGTATCAGTGCAGCAGCGTTTTGGATAAATGATGCGGGTTCTTTTTTTCATATTGCGTCACTAGTTGTGAATGTCTTTAGTGGTGGTGTATTTCCACTTGAAATTTTTGGATCTACGCTTAATCATTTTTTTAATTATTTACCATACAAATATACTATTTATTATCCGGTTATTATTGTAAATGGTAGATTAGAAAGTTATAGAATTATTGAGATACTTGGAGTGCAAATTTTTTGGATTGTGGTGTTGATTCTATTATCGAAGATTTTATGGAAGCGTGGAATGAAAAAGTATAATGCAATAGGGGGTTAAATATTAAGTGATGAAAAAGCTTAAACGATATTTAATGTTATATCATGTTTTTTTTAAGAATAGTCTTGCTGGAAGTATGGAGTATCGAGCCAATTTTCTTATGGCAATCTTGGTGGAATGTGCATTCCTATTAATTAAACTTTTGTATGTCATTGTTTCTTACCAGATGGACCTGCGAGTAAATGGATTAACACCAGACTCAATTCTATTGTTTGTTGGTACTTATACATTTATTACGGGAATCATGAGTCTGATCTATTTTCCTAATTTTTTAAAGATACCTTATTATGTGCAAGATGGGACACTTGATATTTACCTGACAAAACCAGTTTCTTTACAGTTTATGATATCGTTTCGTTATATAGATTTTGGGTGGGCGATCCCCAATATATTTGGAGGGATTGCCATGATTGCTATTGCATTTGTAAAGCTTGATTTACAGCTAAGAATAGGGCAAATACTAGGATTTATTCTGTATAATTTCTTGGGAATTGTACTTACGTATTCGTTATTGTTTCTTCCAGAATTGTTGGCATTTTGGTTTACTAAGACACAATGGATTAGACAGATTGTCTATGCTTTATGGGACTTTAATAATATGCCAATGCATATTTATGGGAGACCATTAAGAAACATTGGCGTTTATATTATACCTTTTTTTGTAATTACCAATTTTCCACCATTGATGATTTTGGGAAAACTTAATATTTTAGATATTGCTTGGGGGATTTTTATTCCTAACTTTCTACTTATAGTAACGAGAGTTGTTTGGAAGATTGCGGTAAGAAAATACGAGAGTGCAAGTAGCTAATTACATTTAGATATTTTCTAAGAAATTTATTATTAATTATTATTGTAGTAACTTAAAATAAGATGGGGAAGGAGAGGTGAATATGAATATAGCGTGTAATTTTATAGGTGACGCCATACAAAATGATAATATATTACACATTAATATTATCTCAGACATTATGCTAGATTTGTATCTAAAACAGATGGTTCAGGAAGCCTTTCAAGATTTGGGGTATAAAGCAGAAGTTAAGTATATCAGAATTCAGGAAGTGATGGGGGAAGAGAATTTAAAATCTATTAAAGGAAGTGATTTAAATATTATTTGGATCAATTATGAAAATTATATGTTTGAGAATCAAAATAGTTATTGGTTAACGAGCGATGAGAAGGAAAGTACTATGACATATTTATTTGAATATATGCAAGTACTTTATACTAGCTTAAAATGTATAACGTCAGCGCAAATGATTTGGTTTGGATTTGAAGATTACTATAACCATGTTTTTATAGAAATTGGTAATGTGCTGGAAGAGGAAAATATGATTGACCATTTGAATCATAAGATGAAATCACTACTTGGACAGGAAGTGGCGGTTATTGATTTGAAACGTTTGATTGCAAGTGTAGGAATTAATTCTGCTTATGATTTACTTGGAAAGTATCGATGGGAAGCGCCATATAGTCGATCACTTTTGATGCTAGCGGCAAAGGAAATAATAAAGCAATATCTTGTATTTCATGGTGAAACGAAAAAATGTATTGTCTTGGATTGTGATAATGTACTATGGAAAGGAACAATTAGTGAGGATGGAATTTATAATATCAAAATAGGTGGAACAGAAGGTAAGTTTTATAAAGAATTTCAAAAGTATATGAAATCATTGTATAAATTAGGTGTAATTCTAGTAATTTGTAGCAAAAATGATTTATCAGATGTACTTGATGTGTTTGAAAACAATTCAGAAATGATTCTAAAAAAAGAAGACATCGCTGTCTTTGAAGTTAATTGGGAACCGAAGACAGAAGGCATAAAAAGAATTGCTGAAAAGCTAAATATTGGTTTAGAACATATGGTATTTATAGATGATTCTGTTTTTGAGATTGAAGCAGTTAAAAAGGTGTTACCAGAGGTTGATACGATTTTATTTAGAAAGAATAATTTATATGAACAGTTGGCAATGTTTCATTTGTCGGTAAATATTGATAGTTCGGAAATCGAACGAAGAAAAAAGACCTATCAGATGAATGAAGTACGTAAGAAGTTTAGAGAAGGTTATAATGATTATGCAGAGTATTTAAAAGCGTTAAAAATGAAGGTCGAATATGACATACCAGAGAATCTGTTTCGAATTGCGGAATTATCTCAACGTGTGAATAAGGCTTCAAATGGGAGACGTTATCGAAGTCAAGAGCTAGAAAAAATGATTGCAGAGGGAAAATACTATTTGTTTTCTGTACGATTATCAGATAAGTTCGGAGATCTAGGGACGGTTGGAGCAATGGGAGTTTTAAAAACAGAAGAAGGATATCTTTTAGATTTATTTTGTGTGTCATGTAGGGCATTAGGAAGAAATATTGAAGATAGAATGATTGCTTTTGTAAAAAACAAATATCATCTAAATAAAGTGTATTTTAAAACTACATATAAAAATGATTCGTTGAAAAAATTATTAGAACAACATTTTTTATTGATATCATAGATTGGAGATGTGAATTAATGTATGAAAAAGAAATTAGTGATTAATTCAGAGCCTAGAATTCGTTCTTATACGTACCATTGTTTTTACCATGCGATAATATCAGGGGAGGACAAGGTGTCAAGGATTCCTGCGATTGTTGTGACCAAAGATTTTTCTAGTTATACATGGAAAGAGCAAATGGATCAATTAGATTGGGTCAGGGAAGGAGATACAATAACTTATCAAGCAAACAAATGGAATATTGGAATGAATCATTGCTTTTATCGAGAATGTCAGGAGATAGATGAGATTAATATTCAAGTTGATAAACAGATATATGCCAATGCATGGGGGGCTATCAATGTTTTTGTTACAGATGAAGCACAAACAGATATGCTTAATGATGATAATTATTTATATAAATTTGGTAATTATTGTAAGGAAGGAATATATCTAAAAATTCATGGAAAGGAATTATATTGTTCCATGAGAAGAGAAGAAGGTTCATTTGCGCTTGTTCTTAAGAAAGATAAAATTCATTATACATTTCTTGTTCGTCATGATAAAGAAGAGAAAGTTATTTATGAATGGGAAGAAAATAGACATTTCGGAAATCAACGTATCGGGTTTGAGGTGAAGTTGGAAAACAATGCATTTTTTGAATGGTATTTTGCCCATTACATACAGATTTACGGAGATATTTTATCCAATTCAATCCGATTGGACTATTTGGTTAATCCAATTAAGAATTGGTATACCTATGAAACTAATAATTTTACTCAGTATCGTACAATAGATCGAGAAAAGATATCTGTATTTGGACTAAGCATTTTGGAATATGTTAAAGCTTGTATTAACGCAGAGCAATATGTTGAGATTTGGTTGAATGAGGGATTTATGGATCGAATTAACGGAAAACCAGGAGATGTTCACATTCATCAAAATCTAATCTATGGTTATGATGACGATATGGGGGTGTTGAATGTATTACGTACAAAGAACGGTATTCCGACTTTAGTTACTTTAAGATATGAGGAATTTGAATCAAGGGATAATTTTTGTGAGAGGTATCAAATAATTGTTCCAACCCAATATCGTCCTGAGTATATTGCATATGAACTTACTCCGGAATATTTAATTCATCTGTTAAAGTCTTACTATGAATCGAAAAATTTATATTATGATTTAAAATTTTGTGCAGAATATAGCAATAAGACATGGGGAATGCAGATGCTCATAGAACTTCTAACACAGAGAGGGATTGATGTCGTATTGGAAGATATTCGTGTAAGTCATCTTTTGTATGAACGCGCAACCTGCATGTACGAGAGAATCAATTATCTTGCAGCACGCAATTTGTTAACCGAAGAAGAGGAACAGATAATATTACCAGCAATTAAGGAAGCTTTGAGTATTACCTCAATAATTCGTAACTTAGTGATTAAACAGCGGTTTGCAAAAAATTCAAAGTATGCAGAGAGTATAAGAGAGAAACTTGAAGACTTATATCGAATTGAGAAAGATTATATACCTAAATTGATAAAAATGTTGGAAAGTAAGGTGTATAAAGAATATTGATGAGTGAGGAGAATTTTGATGGGACATATAAAGTGGAATACAGAATGGATGTTTGGATGCCGGGATTATAAAGAGGATGATTTAACAAAAGAACCGGAAGAATGGGAACCGGTAGATCTGCCACATGATTGGCTTATTTATAACACACAAGACCTTTATCGAGATTCCATTGGATGGTATAAAAAAACATTTCAATATAAAAACGATGGTTTACGATGGATGATTCGCTTTGAGGGTATCTATATGGATTCCACAATATATGTCAATGGAATAGAGATTGGCTCCTGGAAATATGGGTATTCAACATTTGAATTGGATTTGACCAAGTATCTTCATGATGGAAATAATGAGCTGCAGGTTAGAGTAGTACATATATCACCCAATAGTAGATGGTACTCAGGTGCTGGAATTTATCGTAATGTTTGGTTGGTTAAAAAGGAGCAGACACATATTGTATCTGATGGAGTCTATATTACGCCAGTATGTTTGGGGGATGGATGGCAAGTAGACATTGATACAGAAATATATCTTAGTACAACACCAATTTATATGATTGGACAAACAATTTTAGATCCAGACGGGAATGTGTGTGCATCATCTTTTGAATCCATTTCGTATGAGACATTGGAAAAAGAAAATGTTTATAGTATACATCAGACATTGAAGATAAATCAACCAATGTTATGGGATATTGGTAAGGGAAATCTCTATAGTGTAAAAACACAATTATTAAACAAGGAGCAGATAGTTGATTTCGCAGAAGGAAAAACGGGATTCCGAACAATTCATATGGATGCAAAAGAAGGACTTTTTATCAATGGTAAACATGTAAAAATTAAAGGGTCCTGTGAGCATCACGGATTTGGCTGCCTGGGTGCAGTTGCAAATAAAGCAGCAATTAAAAGAAAGTTAGAGATATTGCGTTCTATGGGGGTAAATGCAATACGCACAGCCCATAACATGCCTTCTGTAGAATTTATGGAATTGACTGACGAAATGGGGTTTCTTGTAGATTCTGAAGCATTTGATATGTGGGGAAAGAGTAAGACAGCATATGATTATGGAAGATTTTATAAAGAATGGGTAAGCAAGGATATTAAAAGTTGGATTCGAAGAGATCGGAATCATCCGAGCATTATTATGTGGAGCCTTGGTAATGAAATTTATGATTTACATGTTGGAAGCCAAGGCATGGAAGAATTAGAAATGATGATTTGTGAGGTGCGCAAATATGATTACAAAAAGCATGCAAAGATCACTTTTGCATCCAATTATTTACGTTGGGAGAATGCTCAGAAATGTGCAAATCTTGTTGATTTAGTAGGATATAATTATTCAGAGTATTTATATGAACAACATCATAAGGAACATCCTGAATGGGTGATTTATGGGAGTGAAACAGCGTCAATGTTAGCGAGCCGAGGCGTATATCATTTTCCGTTGGAGCAGGATATTTTATGTGAAGATAATCAACAATGTTCAGCATTGGGTAATTGTTTTGCAGGTTGGGGAGCGCATGATTACCTAGATAACATCATTGCAGATCGCGATACAAAGTTTAGCTTAGGACAATTTATATGGTCAGGCTTTGATTATTATGGAGAACCAACGCCTTATCATACAAAAAATAGTTATTTTGGACAAATAGATACTGCTGGTTTTCCTAAGGATTCTTATTATATTTATCAAGCTGAATGGACTGATTATAAAAAAGCGCCTATGATTCATATTTTTCCATATTGGGACTTTAATGTCGGACAAAAAGTTGATGTATGCGTATGTTCTAATGCGCCAAAGGTTGAGCTTTTTTTAAATGGAAGAAGCTTGGGAATTGCTTTTTTAGATCACAAATATGGGAAAGATTTAGTACCACATTGGAAAATTGAATATGAAGAGGGAGAAATACGTGCAATCGCATATGATGAGGATGATAACATAATTGCAACCCAAACGAGACATTCTTTTGGTGATGTGCATGAACTTCGGATGAATGCAAACAAAATTGAATTATCAGGAAGCATTGATGATCTTGTTTTTATTGAGATTAATGCATATGATAAAGAAGGATATCCAGTAGAAAATGCTAATAATCGTGTACATATAGAAGTGTTTGGAGCTGGTAGATTAGTTGGTATTGATAATGGAGATAGCACGGATTTTGACCAAGTCAAAGGCAAGAGTAAACGTTTATTTCAAGGAAAACTTCTTGCTGTAATTGCTCCGAGGGGTGGGTGTAGTGGTCAGATACATGTCATTGCAACTTCAAAAGAAATACAGGGAGCTGAATTGACATTGAGTGTAAATCAAATTTGTCAATCCATAACGGTTCAAGAAAACCAAGAAATGATAAGTGTTGCTGGTGGAATTGGTGGAGAAACAATATTAGAAGGAACACAGGAGATTCCAATTCGTAAAGTCGAACTTCTCTGTAATGAGGAGTTAGTGCTTACACCTAAACATAAGGAATTAAGAGTTTCTAGAAAAATTGTTCCCTCCAATGCTACTTACAAAGATACGATATGGAAAATTGTAAATGATACAGGAATTAAAGTCGCTATTGCAACATTAGAAGAAATAGATGAAAATGAAGTTATTGTGAGGGCGTATGGTGATGGGGAATGCCAACTACGCTGTGTTGCAATGAATGGAGGAAATGTTGCATGTGTTCGCTCGGTTTTGCCAATCAAGATAGAAGGAATTGGAATGTGTTATATGAATCCATATGAAACAATCAGTGCCGGATTATGTAAAGATCGACCAAGAGGACTAAGTGAGGGAGAAGATCATGGAGTGCGATTCTTAGGGGAAAAGGAAACATATATCAGTTATGAAGAATTTGACTTTGGAATATGTGGTACACAAGGTATTACAATGGAGTTATTTAAGTATATGCCAGAGCCAATATCATTTTCTATATATATGGAGGAAGAGAAAGAAAGTAGTAAACAGACCGAAAAAACTCTATTAGTAACAGGGATTTTTGACCAGACGGCAAATTGGATGGAATTTAAAAAGCAGACATATTATTTTACGCATAAGATAAAGGGGATCAAAAGAATCAGTTTTGTGAGCCGGGATAATTTTCAATTCAAAAGTTTTGTTTTTATTCCCATTTACCATGGATTAGAGAAAATATCTGCTGTTGAATATGATGAAATATTCGGAGACAGTTATGTAATTAAAGATAGAAATGTAGAGAGTATTGGTAATAATGTGATGCTATATTATAGGAATATAAATTTTGGAAATAAAATAGTTACAAAGCTTATTATTTGTGGACGGTCTGAACTGGAAAATAATTCAATTCATGTGAAGTTTGAACAAGGGGAGAAAACACATACAGAATTGATAGAATTTGCTGGAAGCAGTGAATTCGCCGTAAGGGAGTATCAGATAAGGGCAATAGATGCAAATACAGCAGTAAGATTTGTATTTCTTCCAGGAAGTCAGTTTGATTTTTCTTGGTTTCAGTTCTGTTAATTATCGATTAGTTGGTTGAGATATTGGAAATATATATGAAAGCTATTAACTATGATTGAATTAGACCTTGGAGAGGGTCTGCAAACACTACTACTTTATAAATTATGAGGAAACAAAATAAAAAGTATGACTTTGATTAGGAATATGACAGAGGGAAAACCCGGAAGTTTAATATTTCAGTTTGCAGTGTCGTTGATGTTGGGTAATGTGTTCCAACAGATGTATACATTTGTAGATACATTGGTTGTGGGACGTTGTGTTGGAGTTAGTGCATTGGCGGCACTTGGATCAATAGACTGGCTAGTATTTTTGATGCTTGGTTGTGTACAGGGAGTTACACAAGGGTTTTCAATATATATTTCTCAGTGTTTTGGAAACGGAGAAACTGAGAAACTAAAAAAGGTAATAGTAAATTCTATCTATTTGAGCCTATTGATTTCAGTCGTGCTGACAATGGTAGGTATTATGGTATGTGAACCAGTGCTGCAGATAATGGATACACCACAGGAAGTGATTCCTTTTGCAGTAAATTATTTGTTGGTTTTGTATGGAACTGTAGGGGTATCAGTATTTTACAATTTATTTGCTGCAATTTTGCGTGGAATAGGGGATAGCACTACACCGCTAAAAGCGGTGACCATTGCTTCTATTAGTAATATTCTATTAGATATACTTTTTGTTGCAATTTGGGGTTGGGGAGTCATAGGAGCTGCAGTGGCTACCGTACTTGCTCAAATTATTTCCATAGTATATTGCTTGGAAGTAATTAAAGATGAAAATATATTGTGTTTTGAAAAGAAGTTATTTAGAGTAGATTACATATATATGCGTGAGATGATGTTATTGGGGGTGCCAATGGGATTGCAAAATATGATTACGGCATTTGGAGGTATGATTGTTCAATCGATAATAAATAGTTTTGGTGTTATTTTTATAGCAGGATTTACAGCGGCAAATAAGTTATATGGACTGTTGGAAAGTGCAGCATCCTCTTATGGCTATGGGATAGCATCTTTTGCTGGACAAAATAAAGGTGCTGGACTTTATCAGCGTATACATCAGGGATTTAAAGAAGCGAGTGCACTAGGAATTATGACAGCATATTTGATGTCGGCAGTTATGTTTTTTTTTGGAAAATCTATTATGAGATGTTTTGTGACGGGGGCTACGGAAACAATAGAAAAAATGCTTATTATTGGATATGAATTTCTGGTAATATTAGCAATATTCTTCCCGTTATTATATTTGCTTTATATATGGAGGGCTTGTATTCAGGGGATGGGGAATACAATAGTTCCTATGCTATCAAGTATAGTGCAGTTGATCATGCGAATGTTATGTGCAATATTAATGACAAAAGTAATTGGATATAGAGGTATTTTTTGGGGGGAAGTTTTTGCATGGCTAGGAGCGGATGTGCTGTTATTCATAGCATATTGCGTAATAAAAAATAAAAGAAAGACGTAGTGGAAGAGATTTTTACTTTTGAGAAGATCAGAAAAGGCTGTATATGGAATATTAAGTTCTAATATCTGAAGAGTGTATTTATTTTTGTACACTATTGATTTTTTTTATCTTTTTGTATAGAATGTAAGAGCGTTAAAATTTTAACGTACCCACTAAAACTAAATATGGAAAGTGAGAAAGGAATGAAAGACATGAAGAAGAGAAGCTTTAAGGCAGTTCTTTTACTGTTCGTGTTGACGACACTTACTATTGCACTGGGCGGATGCTCAGGTGATAAGAAAGGAGACATTTCCTCTCAAATCACGATCGGAATACCTCAGGACTTAGAGGACAGTCTTGACCCTCACAAGATGGTGACGGCAGGAACAAGAGAGGTATTGTTCAACATTTTTGAAGGACTTGTAAAGGTTACAAGCGATGGTGATTTTGTCCCTGCAGTAGCAAGCTCGTATGAAGAAACCGAAGGAGGTAAGGTCTATACTTTTACCTTAAGAGACAATGTGAAGTTCCATGATGGAAGCACGGTAACCGCAGAGGATGTGAAATTTTCCCTTGATAAATGCGCCGATACCAGTGCCGGAGAACCCCTGGTAGCGGCGTTTTCTAATATTGACAGTGTCAATATTTTAGATGACAAGACCGTACAGGTGGTTTTAAAGGAAGCTGATACCGAGTTCCTTGCCTATATGACAACGGCAATCATCCCGGCATCGAATGCGGATCCTGACACCAACCCGATCGGAACAGGACCTTATAAGTTTGTATCCCGGTCTCCGCAGGAGAACTTCGTGATGGAACGCTTTGACGATTACTGGGGCGAACCTGCTAATATTAAGGATGTAACTCTCAAGATCTGCGCCAATGCAGACACCATCGTGATGGATTTAGAGGGTGGCTCCATTGATATGTTTGCAAGAGTAACCTCTACCCAGGCAGCCGAGTTATCCGATAACTTTAACGTGCTCGAGGGAACCATGAACCTCGTACAGGCGTTGTACCTCAACAATGCAGAGGCTCCGTTTGATAATGAAAAGGTTCGTCAGGCTCTCTGCTATGCAATTGATCCGCAGGAAATTATGATGATGGTTTCCGATGGAAAGGGTACCGAGGTGGGAAGCAGTATGTTCCCTTCATTTGGCAAGTACTTTATGCCGGAGTTAAATGATACCTATAACACTGATATTGAGAAAGCCAGGGAGCTCTTAAAAGAGGCAGGCTTTGAAGACGGATTTTCATTTACGATTACCGTACCTTCCAATTATCAGCCGCACATTGATACCGCACAGGTACTGAAAGAGGAATTCAAGAAGATCGGTGTGGATGCACAGATCCAGTTAATTGAGTGGGATAGCTGGGTAAGTGATGTTTACCAGAACAGACAGTTCCAGTCTACCCTTGTTGGCGTCGATGCGTCGAACATTACCGGCTCTGCCATGTTACAGAGATTTACCTCCGATAATGCGAAAAACTTTATTAACTACAGTAATGCCGATTATGATGCAGCTTTTGAAAAAGCAATCAGCAGCACCAACGATGACGAAAAGACCAAATATTATAAGGAATGTGAGCGGATTCTGTCGGAAAATGCAGCCAACGTTTATATTCAGGACTTACCGGAGTTTGTGGCATTAAATAAGAAGTATACCGGATATGAGTTCTATCCGCTTTATATTCAGGATATTGCGAAGATCCGTCTGGCAGATTAATAATAAATGTAGATTTATTTTTGGGAAATGAGATAGGATTTGAGGAAAGGAAGGCAGGAACATGAAATATGTAGTTCGTAAAATACTGACAATGATACTGACGCTGCTTGCGGTGACGTTTTTTGTGTTCCTGTCCTTCCATGTTATTTCCGGAGATCCGGCAACCTCCATGCTCGGTACGGAAGCAACACCGCAGAAGGTAGCTGCACTGCGGGAAGAGCTTGGATTAAATGATCCGGTGCTTGTCCAGTATGGAAGATGGGCAGCAGGACTTCTTCATGGAGACATGGGAACCTCTTACAGCTACCGGATGCCGGTTACCGGAATGGTTGCCAATAAGATTCCGGTGACGATTACACTGACCCTGATGGCGTTTGTACTGATGGTGGTGATTTCAATTCCGCTTGGTATTTATACGGCAAAGCATGAGGGCGGTGTCGTGGATCGGATAATATATATCATTAATCAGATCATTATGGCGATTCCGCCGTTCTTTTCGGGAATTCTGATTACGTTAATATTTGGAAGAATCTTTAAGCTGTTTACGCCGGGAGGCTATGTATCCTATGAAAAGGATTTTGCCGGCTTTATCGGTTATCTCTTTTTCCCGGCAGCAGCGATTGCACTTCCGAAAGCGGCGATGGCAGTGAAGCTTCTTCGGAGCTCTGTAATTAAGGAAGCAAAGCTGGATTATGTGCGTACGGCATATAGCCGCGGAAACCGGACGAATGACGTCTTATATAAGCATGTATTAAAGAATGCATTGATTCCGGTGGTGACCTTCTTGGGAATGGCTCTTGCCGATATGATTGCAGGAAGTATTATTATTGAGCAGGTTTTCAGCATTCCGGGACTTGGAAGAATTCTGCTGACCTCGATTTCGAACAGAGACTATCCGGTTGTCATGGCTGTGATTGTCTGCATAGCAGTTCTGGTACTTGTGGTGAATATGGCGGTCGATCTGATCTATGGACTGATTGATCCCAGAATTACAGCAGAGTAGGGTGAAAGAATGAAAAATGTAAAGAAAAATTACAATTTAATTCTTGGCGGAGCAATCACCGCAGTGATGCTTCTTCTGATTCTGACCGGCTTTTTCTGGACGCCTTATGATCCGGAAAGCATGGAGGCTGCGAATAAGTTTGCAGGGATTTCCCTGGCACATCCCCTGGGATGTGATAATTTTGGAAGAGATATTTTGAGCAGGGTGATGAAGGGTGCTGGAACCACATTTCTTGTTGCACTTGGAACCGTGCTGATTGGAACCGCGTTTGGTGTCCTGATCGGGGCATTTACCGGTTATTTTGGAGGAACCATCGATGAAATCCTGATGCGGATCATCGATGCTGTTTTTGCGTTTCCGAGTATTTTACTGGCATTGGTATTTATTTCGCTTCTCGGAACGGGAACCTATCAGGTGGTGATTGCGCTTGGTATCGCCTTTATACCAAGCTTTTCGAGAATTGTACGAAGTGAATTCCTGAAATATAAAAATATGGATTATGTTAAGAATGCGCGTCTGCAGGGGGCATCCCATCTGAGGATTATGTTTGTGCATATCCTGCCGAATACGGTAAGCGTACTGTTATCTTCGATTATGATTGGGTTTAATAACGCCGTTCTGGCAGAGGCCGGAATGAGCTTTTTGGGAATTGGCGTACAGCCGCCGGCGCCGAGCCTTGGGCGCATGCTCTCCGAGGCACAGAGCTTTCTGTTCCGTGTGCCGAACTATGCACTGGGACCGGGATGTGCCATTATTCTGATGGTACTTGGATTCAGTCTGTTGAGCGACGGATTGAAGAAGGAGTAGGGACGATAAGAAGAAACAGGCAGGTGTTGAAATGGCAGAGCCTTTATTATTGGAAGTAAAAGATTTAAATATTGAATTTCACGACCATCTGATTCCGGAAACGGTAGTATATGATTTTGATCTGGAATTGAAAGCAGGAGAGATTGTCGGTCTGGTGGGAGAATCCGGATCCGGCAAGTCCATGAGTGCCCTTGCGATTGCAGGACTGCTAAGCCGCAGGGACATGCATAAGAGGGGACAGATTCTGTTTGACGGACTGGATCTGCTGACCTGTGAGCGTTCAAAGCTTCGCAAAATTCAGGGAAATGAAATCAGCATGATTTTTCAGGAACCGATGACTTCCTTAAACCCGGTAAAACGAATTGGATGGCAGATTGAAGAATCCCTGCGGATTCATACGGAGCTTAATAAAGAAGAACGTTATCAGAAAGCAATTGAGATGATGAAGGAAGTGGAGCTTCCGGATCCGGAACGGCTTTACCGGCAGTATCCACATGAATTATCCGGTGGTATGCGGCAAAGAGTAATGATTGCGGCAGCCATGATTTGCAATCCGCGGATTCTGATTGCAGATGAGCCAACGACTGCGCTGGATGTAACAATCCAGGCACAGATTGTGGAGCTGTTAAAGCGGATGAACCGGGAGAAGCAGACGTCGATCCTGTTTATCTCCCACGATTTAAGTCTGGTAAAGCAGCTTTGCGAACGGGTACTGGTGATGAAGGGCGGTTATATTGTGGAGACCGGGCTGACACAGGAGGTCTTTGCACACCCTGAGGAAGAATATACGCAGCGTCTGATTGCAGCAATACCAAAGGTGGAAAGAAATGGAAAATAATATTCTGACAGTCAGGAACGTGAATGTGTCCTACAAAAATCAGAAAAAAAATATATTCAGTAAAACAACGTACCAGCATGTCCTTAAGGATGTTTCCTTTGAGATGAAGGAGGGTGAAATCCTAGGACTGGTCGGGGAGAGCGGCTGTGGAAAGTCAACGCTTGCCAAGGCAATCCTGGGGCTTGTTCCTTATACCGGAGAAATTATCCATGCATCGAAATTTCCGCAGATGGTTTTTCAGGATCCTTACGGATCATTAAATCCGTCTAAGACCATCGGCTGGATTATGGAAGAGCCTTTGCGCCTGCGTGGACCACAGGGGGGAGGGCTTTTAAAACCGGAGGAACGCAGGGAACGGGTAATTGCCATGCTGCATCGGGTAGGTCTTGATGAAAAGCTGATCGACCGTTATCCGAATCAGTTGTCCGGCGGACAGCGGCAGAGAATCTGTATCGGTACGGCGCTGATGCAGGAACCAAAGCTCCTGATTGCGGATGAACCGGTATCTGCCCTTGATGTAACCATTCAGGCCCAGGTACTTGAACTTCTGAAACAGCTGAAAGAAGAGATGGGCTTATCCATTTTATTTATTTCCCATGATCTCAGGGTTGTTTATCAGATGTGTAATCATGTCATGATTATGCAGAAGGGACAGTTTGTGGAAATGGGAGTGCCGGAAGAAATTTATTTTGCTCCGAAGGATCCCTATACGAAGAAATTACTTGAATCTGCCGGAATTGAATAATATTTAGGAAGAATTGTTGCAAATCAGAGGTTATCGTAGTAATATATTAAGATAACATTGTTTTGGAAGGTGGTGAGAGTAATGGGCATACAGATCTATCAGGGAATGGGAAGCCTTTCAACCTGTTCGAATTATCAAAGACCGGAGATTAAGCTGGTAAGCGGCGAGGAAGTAAGACACCGGGATCAGGAACAGCAGCAGGCAGCCCTGCAGCAGAGTACCCCGGATTATTCCCGTATGACAGACTTCGCAGCGCAGGATCGCAGGGCGAAGGCAGCCGATCTTGAGAACATTTCTCTTACTTTTAATAAAGCAGACAGCTTTGACTATCTGGGAAGCGAGAGCGGACTGGAGAATCTTGATGTTATGAAGGCTGTCTCTGATATGCGTAAAGATGAAGTGTTACAGGAATACCAGTATTTTGTTGGAAGCTCACAGAATTTTGCTTTCCAGTCAGAAGATGGTGTTGTGATTCCCAGGTTTTAAGGGAAGGAAACACTTTTGAATCCGTAAAGAATCATACCCCTTGCGCCATGTAAGGGGTATTTATATTTAATCTCAGAGGAGAAATCACATGCTTCAATGTTTTTATCCGGATAAATACATCGTATCCACTTACCAGATCAATTTTGACCGGCTTTATGAGCAGGGCTACCGCGGAATAATTTTTGACATTGATAATACACTGGTGGAGCATGGCGCACCTGCGGATGAGCGGAGCATCACACTTTTCCGGCACTTGAAGGAGCTTGGGTTTCGTATCATGCTGCTTTCGAATAATAAGGAGCCGAGGGTGAAGATGTTTAACGATGCGGTACAGGTGCAATACCTGTTTAAAGCAGGAAAGCCCGGGAAGGCCGGATATGAGCAGGCCATGAAAAAGCTTGGATGCAATACAGGGAACACGCTGTTTGTCGGCGACCAGCTGTTTACGGATGTCTGGGGAGCCAGACGGTGTGGAATTTATTCGATTCTGGTACAGCCGATTGCGAAGCATGAAGAGATTCAGATTGTATTAAAACGATATCTGGAAAAGATTGTACTTGCTTCCTATAAGAGAACCTGCAGGAGGCAGGGGAGAATCTTTTTATATAAGGAGGATAAGGATGCAGATTGATGGACATACGAAGCTGTGCGGACTCATTGGAAATCCGGTTGCACATACCTTATCACCGCTGATTCATAATACCCTTGCAGAGCTGACTGGGATTTCACTGGTCTATGGCTCGTTTCTGGTGGATCAGGGAAAGTTGGCTGATGCAGTGCCGGGGGCATTTGCCTTACATATTCACGGAATGAATGTAACCGTTCCTTATAAGAGTGATGTGATACCGTTTCTTTCAGAGATTGACGAGCTTGCGGAGAAGATCGGTGCAGTGAATACGCTGGTGCGCATGGAGGATGGATTTAAGGGCTATAATACGGACATGCCGGGACTTTACCGCGCGATGTGCAGTGACGGCATGGAGATTGCAAATCGTGAGGTCCTGATTTTAGGGGCCGGAGGTGCGGCACGGGCGGTTGCCTTTCTATGTGCTTCGAAAGGCGCTTCCCATGTGTATCTTTTAAACCGCACGGTTTCCAAAGCGCAGGCGATTGTACAGGAGATTGCAGAGAAGACCGGATACACGCAGATGACGGCGATGGAGGTTTCCGGCTATCAGACGCTGCCGGGGAAGAATTATCTGGTGATCCAGTCCACAAGCGTAGGCTTAGCGCCCCACGATCATGAGGCGGTCATCGAAGATCCTGCCTTTTATGAAAAGATTTCGAAGGGTTACGATCTCGTATACCGGCCGGCCGATACCCGTTTTATGCAGCTTGTGAGAGTGCATGGCGGAGAGGCTTATAATGGACTTAAAATGCTTCTCTATCAGGGAATTATTGCGTTTGAATTATGGAATCAGGTGGAGATTACAGAAGACCAGGCTGCCATTGTCTATGAGAAGCTTAAGGAGGCATGCTATGGCAAAGAATAAGGTGATTCTCACCGGTTTTATGGGATGCGGAAAGAGCACCATCGGAAGAATCCTGGCAGAAAAGCGTGGACAGGAGTTTTTGGATACCGACCGTTATATCGAGCAGAAGCAGGGCAGGAGCATATCCGATATTTTTGCCACACAGGGCGAGGAGGTATTCCGGGATATGGAAACAGAAGCTTTGCGCGAACTGATCCAAAAACAGGAGCCCATGGTGATTGCACTTGGAGGAGGCCTTCCGATCGGAGGAAATCTTTATGGAGAGGAACCGGTGCGGCAGCGAGCTCTTCTTCGGGGCGAACGGAACCGGGAACTGTTAGCAGAATTAGGATATGTGTTTTATCTGAAAATCACACCAGAGGAGGTTTACCGGCGGTTAAAGGGAGATACGACAAGGCCTCTTTTACAGACGGAGGATCCTTATACAAGGATCACCGGGCTTTTGCAGCAGCGTGATATGTGGTATGAAAAATGCGCGGATGAGATCATCACCGTTGCGGGTAAGAATAAATGGCTCATTGCGGATGAAATTATCCGTAAACTATCTCGAATAGAGCAGAACAGACAGAGCAGAACAGGAGAAAGAAAATGAAAATTTTAGTGATTAACGGTCCTAACTTAAATTTCCTTGGAATCCGGGAAAAGGGAGTTTACGGAACGCAGAATTATGATGATCTTTTGAAGATGATTTCCGACAAAGCAAAGGAGCTTGGTGCTAGGGCGGAGGTATTCCAGAGTAATCACGAGGGAGCCATTATTGACAGGATCCAGGATGCCTATTTTGACGGAACAGAGGGCATCGTGATCAATCCGGGGGCATTTACCCATTATAGCTATGCGATCAGGGATGCACTTGCCAGTGTTACCATGCCGAAGATGGAGATCCATATTTCGGATATTACGCAGCGTGAGGAATTCCGCAAAATTTCCGTAACAGCTCCGGTCTGCAACGGGCAGATTTACGGACATGGGCTTGCAGGATACCTCGAAGCAATGGAAAAAGTTGCGAATCTGATAAGAAAGGGTTGAAAAATCTTCTTTTTTATATTAAACTGTAAAAGAATTATAACGTGAATTTATTTAGGAGGAATATTTTTATGATTTCTGCAGGTGATTTCAGAAATGGTATTACAATTGAGCTGGATAATAACGTTTACCAGATTATCGAGTTTCAGCATGTTAAACCTGGTAAAGGAGCAGCTTTTGTCAGAACCAAGCTGAAAAACATCAAGAGCGGCGGCGTAGTGGAGAAGACTTTCAGACCTACTGAAAAGTGTCCACAGGCACGTATTGATAGAAAAGATATGCAGTATTTATACTCCGATGGAGATCTGTATAACTTTATGGATGTTGAAACATATGATCAGATTGCATTAAATGCTGAAACCGTAGGTGATGCATTAAAGTTCGTGAAGGAGAACGAAATGGTTAAGGTTTGTTCCCATAACGGCAGTGTATTTGCAATTGAGCCCCCTCTGTTTGTAGAACTTCAGATTACAGATACAGAGCCCGGATTCAAGGGCGATACCGCTACAGGTGCAACCAAACCGGCTACTGTTGAAACAGGAGCAGTTGTTAACGTACCTCTCTTTGTAGATATGAACGATGTAATCAAGATCGATACCAGAACAGGAGAATATCTCTCCAGAGTATAAAATGTGTTTTTAATATCAAAGGACAAGCCAGAGACAATGATGAATTTCATTGTCTCTTTTGTTTTTATTTGAGTAGAGCACTTAGCGAGGTTATTTCGAGCTTAGTGCGAACCATACAAGTTCACTTGGCAAACCGAAGGTGAGTCTGGTGAAGCTTGTTCGCAGCTGTTCAGTATCCTTACAACTTTGATGCAGAATTCGTCTCCAATTGGCTTCACCGATGGGATTTTGCGTTACAGGATCATATTTTAAGGACTTGACAGCAAGAGCTTGGACTGTACTGAATAGTTACTTTTTTACACTACACAAATCCTTTCCGGCGTCTGCCGGAAAACCATTTTTTTATCGAAAGGAAATTCTATCTATGAATATCACATCATTTACCAATCAGGCTGTTTTGCTCTTACAGGAGCAGTTTGGTGACAGCTATCACGTTTTTTCCCGCAGGGTAACAAAGAACAATGGAGTTACTTTAACCGGAATTGTGGCGCGCCGTGAGAATGTTAACTCCTTCCCGACCATATATGTTGACGACTATTACCGGGAGGATATGAGTGAAAAGGAATTACGGATTACCGTATCCGAAATGGCAGACCGGCTCCGGCAGGCCGATTTAAAGCGTCCGGTAGATTTGAGTGATTTTACGGACTTTTCCAGGGCAAAACGAAAGCTTTCCTTTAAGCTGATTAATACGGAAAAGAACCGGAAAATGCTTGGGGATGTTCCCAACCGTCCGTTTTTTAATTTGTCAATTGTTTATTTTTATCTGATTGAAAATGCGCCTTTCAGCGGAAAAGCAACGGTTCTTATCAGAAAAAGTCATATGGATACCTGGAATGTCACGGAGGAAGAGCTTTATGAGGCAGCATATCTGAATGCACCACGGCTCCTCCCGCCTAAAATCGAAAATATGAATGAAGTTTTGGACGGAATCTTTCCAGCAGAATTATTTGAAGACATGATTCCCATGTATGTCCTCACGAATGAACAGAAGCTGTTTGGTGCAGCCTGTATTCTGTATCGGGATCAGTTGAAATCCTTTGCAGAAAAGAAAAACGCCGATCTGTATATACTGCCAAGCTCTGTACATGAAACCATTCTGATTCCCAGTATACCAAGCCTTAATCAGGAAGCCTTCCTGGATATTGTTTCGGAGATTAACAGAAGCCAGGTGGAGGAGGAAGAGGTATTGGCAGATTCTGTATTTTTTTATAATAAAAAGGAAGATGCACTTTATTTACTAGACAAGCGCTAAGAGTTGTGATAATATATTCAAGGTGATGTAACAATTTTGTAATATTATAACACACATGCACCCGTAGTCTAACGGATAGAACGAAGGCCTCCGACGCCTTTAATGCAGGTTCGATTCCTGTCGGGTGCATTTGCATCACCTTGGATATGTGTGTGACAATTTTAAAGGATGGTAAATATGAATCAAAACAATCAGAGCAGACTTGAGGGGGTCAAGGATAAGCTTCTGACGGTTAAGGATTGGATACTGGATCATAGAAAGATCGTGATGCCGGCAATCCTTATTGTGTGTGTTTTCATAACGGTATTAGTTGCTGTAAATGCAAATCAAAGAGATAAGTTAGAAAAAGAAGCAGAAGCTGCCTCACTGGCTGCTGAGCAGCAGATGGAAGAGGAAGTTCAGGATATGCCGGCATATGATCTGGAGGAGAACGCATATCCGGAGGTCAACAATGTCGTAAGAGCGTATTATGATGCACAGGCATCAGGAGATATGGAGACAATTTCAGGTCTCAATACCTATTTGAATGACATTCAGAAGATTAAAGTCGAAGAGTTAAGTAAGTATATTGAATCCTACCCACAGTTGGACGTTTACACTAAGCCCGGACTTACGGACAATACCTATGTAGCTTATGTATGTTCCGAAGTGAAGTTCTATGATCTGGAAACCACAATTCCGGGAATGCAGACATACTACATCGGACAGGATGAGAACGGAAACTATTACATCAATAATGGCACGTATGATGATACGGTAAGCAGCTATATTAAAGAGGTTACGCTGCAGGATGATGTGGTAGATCTGAATAATAAAGTTGTAGTGGCGTACAATGATCTGCTTGCAGAGGATGAAAATTTGAGTGAATTCCTTGCATATATGAAGGAAAAGATTAACGAAGATGTCGGAGGGATTCTGGCACAGGCGGATCAGCCGGAGCAGACGGAAGAAGAGACTGGCGAGACAACGGATGAGACTGCAGAAGAGACCGCTCCAGTTGTGATCAAGGCTCGTGCCACGGACGTTGTAAATATTCGAGTTTCGGACAGTGAGCAGGCTGATAAGCTTGGTAAAGCTCAGGTGGATCAGGAGTTTACTGTTTTAGAACAGAAGGAGAACGGCTGGAGTAAGATTGAATATGAAGGGAAAGACGCTTATATCAAGAGCGATTACCTGGAAGTGATTTCTGAAGAACCGGCTGAAGCAGATATTACACAGGAAGATAATACAGATAGTACTGATAATGCCCAGAATACTACAGGAGATGCTTCCACTGATACGGAGAATACGGGCAGCACGGCGTCAATAGGCAAGGCACCTGGCGATCAGGTGAAGGTTAAGGAAACGGTTCGTGTCAGGAAGAGTGCAAGTACGGATTCTGATGTCTTGGGAACCGCTTACGTTGGAGATACCTTTGAACTTGTCATGGAACAGGCAGATGGCTGGTCCAAGGTTAAATACAAGGGCAGCAATGCCTTTATTAAAAGCGAATATCTTGAGTAACCGTTCCAAAATGCAGACGTGATCGGATAAATGTGTCTGAGAGCAGGAATGAGTAACAACAGGAGCAGACAGTCTTTACTGATTGACATTGGTAAGGACTGTTTTTTTCGCTGGAAATTTGGTACAATATAGAAACAGTGTAACTGTGGAGGGACTGAACAGTTATGGAGCTCATTGGAATAAAGTAACCGGCTGCAAAGGAGGAACAGAAATGTTTGGAAATTTTAATATTGGAATTATGGGAAGCGGTAATATCGCAGGAATCATGGCAGGAACGATAAATAAAATGAAAAATGTCCGGGTTTATGCAGTGGCGTCCAGGCAACAGGTTCATGCAGACGTTTTTGCAGGGAAATATGGCTGTAAGAAGGCTTATGGATCCTATGCCGATCTGGTGGCAGATAAAAAGGTAGATCTTATTTACGTGGCAACTCCTCATTCCGAGCATTATGAGAACGTGAAGATGTGCCTGGAAGCAGGAAAGCCGGTTTTGTGTGAAAAGGCATTTACCCTGAATGCAGCACAGGCAGAGGAACTGGTACGTATTGCAGCAGAGCACAAGGTATTCCTTGCAGAGGCAATGTGGACAAGATATATGCCAATGCTGACAACAATCCGTGAAGTTATTGGAAGCGGAATCATCGGCGAGCCAAAGACCTTAACGGCCAATCTGGGATATATGATCAGTGATAAGGAACGCTTAACGAATCGGGCATTGGGAGGTGGTGCACTTCTGGATGTTGGTGTTTACACCATTAATTTTGCATTGATGATTTTCGGACATAATATCAGTAAGATTGCATCCTGCTGTACCTTTACAGAGACTGGAGTAGATGAGCAGAATGCAATCTGCCTCCAATATTATGATGGCAAGGCAGCCAATTTAAACAGCTCCATGGTGTCTTTAAGTGACCGTCAGGGCATTATTTATGGAACGAAGGGCTTTGCAGTTGTTGAAAATATCAACAATTTTGAAAGTATTGCTGTATATGACAGGCAGTATAAGAAGGTGGCATCCTATAAATGTCCGAAGCAGATTTCCGGTTATGAATATGAGGTGGCAGCCTGTATCGACGCAATTAAGTGTGGTCTGATCGAATGTGCGCAGATGCCGCACAGCGAGACACTCCGTGTGATGCGGATTATGGATGAAATCCGTTCCCAGTGGGGGATGAAATATCCATGTGAAGCGCAGGAAGAGGAAGGAAAGCATTTGGTTGAATTGGCTGATCAGCCTCAGACAGCAGAAACCGCAGAAGCTACAGTAACAGCAGATGTTGCAGAAGCTACAGAAGCTGCGGGAGCTATTGAAGCTACAGTAACAGCAGAAGCTTTGGAAACTGCTGAGATTACAGTAACAGCAGGAAGTGCAGAGGCTGCAGAGGTTACAGGAACAGCAGAAAACACAGAAGTTTCAAAAACAGCAGAAGACATAGCATAGGTACTATGGAAGTTGCAGGAACTACAGAAGCAGAGTAGATGGCGCAGATACTATAGAAGCTGCAGAGGTTGCAGAAGTAGCATAGGCTGTAGGTGACACAGCAGCTACAGAAGCTGCGGAAACGACAGAGAATCGGTAAAAGCCGTAGAAGTCACGGAGGTCAGCCAATAGTTGCGGTGAAGAAGTTATGGAGGTCAGCCAATAGTTGTGGTGAAGAAGTTATGGAGTCAGCCAATAGTTGCGGTGAAGAAGTTATGGAGGTCAGCCAATAGTTGCGGTGAAGAAGTTATGGAGGTTAGCCAATAGTTGCGGTGAAGAAGTTATGGAGGTTAGCCAATAGTTGTGGTGAAGAAGTTATGGAGTCAGCCAATAGTTGCGGTGAAGAAGTTATGGAGGTCAGCCAATAGTTGCGGTGAAGAAGTTATGGAGGTCAGCCAATAGTTGCGGTGAAGAAGTTATGGAGGTTAGCCAATAATGGCTGTAGATGTTACGGAACTCTGAGAGAGAAAGTTTCTGGGGATGAAAAGAGGAAAAGGGACAGCGAACTTCACAATTCCGGTTAGTTTGCAGACATTATAGAAGAATCACAAGTTGAATTGGACATAATGGAGCAGGAAAAGAGAAAAAAGTCCAAAAGAGAAGGAAGCAAAGAGAGGAAAGCGGGAAAACAGGGCCTGAATTGGACATAAAGGAGTGAGAGAAGCAGAAAAAGTCCAAAAGAGAAGAAA
>ERZ791884.143-NODE-143-length-95708-cov-4.948261_pt1 | contig 95708 bp, 72 predicted proteins | sample MGYA00509941_ERZ791884 | MGnify/ENA primary metagenome ERZ791884 (study PRJEB30046, sample SAMN00792095) | human gut metagenome | study: EMG produced TPA metagenomics assembly of the A metagenome-wide association study of gut microbiota in type 2... | reverse complement strand
CACTTCCATTTCATGTCTTCCTTCTCCGAGCGCCCTGTCTTTTGGATATTTTCCTGCTTTTTCTTCAATGATATATCCAATTTTCCACCGTTCGCCAACCATTCAGCTTCCCATTATTATCAATTATTATCAAATTTGGATATATTGCTATCAGAAGTGCTCTTTATGTCCAATCCATCTCCGTGAATACATAAATTGTGCCCTTAAGAAAAATATCTGGAAACACACATAAATTCTATCCACCAAAAAATGGTTGGAAACACATAAATTCTGTCCCCTAAAAAATGGTTGGAAACACATAAATTCTGTCCCCTAAAAAATATCTGGAAATACATAAATTCTATCCACCTCAAAAAGATAATATCAGGAAACGCATAAGTTCTGTCCACCCAAAAAGAAAAACCGGAAACACATAAGTTCTGTCCCCCAAAAAGAAAATATCAGGAAACACATAAGTTCTGTCCACCCAAAAAGAAAAACCGGAAGCACATAGAATTGCCCATTCCATATGCTTCCGGTTTAATTCATCAGATAATCTTATGCTCCATTCCATCCGGATCAGTAGCGAACTGGATCGCCATTTCCCGATCGATCACTCCGCTGTAATAAAGCTGCATGATAGCTTCATCCATAATCATCATGCCCTGCTTACGGTTCGTCTGCATCACACTCATCAACTGGTAGGCCTTCCCCTCACGGATCAGATTGCGGACAGCATGGTTGGAATGCAGTACCTCAAAGGCTGCTACACGTCCGGATCCATCTGCCTTAGGAATTAACTGCTGGGAAACAACCGCTTCTAATACATTTGCAAGCTGTACGCGGATCTGCTGCTGCTGGTGTGGCGGGAATACGTCAATCACACGGTCTACGGTGCTTGCCGCCCCGATGGTATGCAGGGTAGAAAGCACCAGGTGTCCGGTTTCGGCTGCAGTAATTGCAACACTGATGGTTTCAAAGTCACGCATCTCTCCGACAAGAATTACATCCGGATCTTCACGGAGAGCCGCTCGAAGTGCATTGGCATAAGACTGGGAATCCAGACCGATCTCTCTCTGGTTTACCATGGACTTCTTATGCTGATGCAGATATTCAATCGGATCCTCCAACGTAATTACATGGCATTCCCTGTTGTTATTAATTTTATCGATAATCGCCGCCAGTGTGGTAGACTTACCGCTTCCGGTAGGTCCCGTTACCAGAATCAGACCTTTCTTACGCTGATACAGGTCAATGACTGACTCCGGCACACCAAGCACCTCAGGTGATGGAACCTGGGTTCCGACAAGCCGCAGTGCAATTGCCACAGAGCCTCTCTGACGGTACGCATTAACACGGTATCTTCCCAGATTCGGAATAGAAAAAGACATATCATGTTCGCCATCCCGGTCAAACATGGCTCTCTGCCGCTCATCCATAAACTGATCCAGCATCTGCAGGGTATCCGGCGGCAGAAGCCGGTCATAGTTCATCGTGATTAACTGCCCGTTTACACGCATTTTCGGTGGAATACCAACTGTGATATGTACGTCGGAAGCTCCCGCACGCTTTGCATCCCGGAGCAGTTCCTCTATTGTAGGGATATTTGACATTTATTATTTCCTCCTATCCGTATGCTTTCATAACTGCTCAGGAACTTCCACAGTTATAAGTTTTTAATCCTTCTCTCAGTTTTAATAACGCTCGTTTTTCTATCCTGGAAACATAACTTCGTGAGATCCCGAAGCGTTCTCCGACCTCCCGCTGTGTTAGCTCTGTCCCTGTCTGTAGACCATATCTCAATTCGATAATTTCACGTTCCCGATGTGTAAGCACCTGCTGCATCAGTATTTTCAACCTCCGGATGCTCTCCCTTTCATACATCCGTTCCACAACATCTTCCTGCACCTGCTCAATCACATCCAGGAGGCTGATTTCATTTCCCTCTTTGTCTGTCCCAATCGGTTCAAAAAGAGAAACCTCACGGGAATTTTTCTTTTTGCTGCGCAGCAGCATCAGAAATTCATTATCAATACATCGTGATGCATAAGTACTCAGCTTTCCTTTTCCTGCATCAAAGGACTCTATCGCTTTAATCAATCCGATGGTTCCTATGGAAATCAGATCCTCCATATTTTCATCCACATTCTGATATTTCTTTGCAATATGTGCCACCAGACGTAAATTTTTCTCAATCAGAATCTCACGCGCCCTGGCTGCCTGTACCGGATCATCCGCATGCAAAAGCTGTATATATTGTGCCTCCTGTTCCGTAGATAAAGGTTGTTGAAAGGTTTTCAAAGGGCACCACCAAAGTCTTTTTTATTATTCTATGACCTGCGGTGTCTTCAAGTGCCTTTCCCACTAATTTAATTATCTGCCGGACGGTGCGGACAGTAACCTTTCCACCACCTTTGATTATACTGATATAAGAGATACTTGGCAACTAAAAATCCGGTTCCTACAACATCTCCAATAAGCAAAAATATTTTCACAGCATAAAGTCCACAAAAACCTGATTGCTGACATCAATTCCATGTGATGTCAGTTTCAGATGAACGAACTCTTCTCCTGTCACTTCAAGTAATCCCAGCTTCTCATGCTTCTCAATCACCCCCGGAAATACCTCTTCAAAACGTCTCCCAAAGTTTTTTAAAAAACTGCGTTCTGAAACTCCTTCCATCATCCGCAGTCCCAAAAACATGAATTCCTCCATCTGTTCCTCAATCGGCAGCTCCTGCACTTCCTCTCTTAATTTTTTCACCCTTCCAATGATGTTTTTATCTGGGCAGGCTGCATTCCCACTTTCCATGTTATTTTTTTCTGTATTACCTTCTTCCGCAGAATTTTTTTCAATATTATCTTTTTTCACATTCTCTATTTCAGCATTAACCTTTTCCACTTGTTCTTTTTCAGCAGTAAGTTTTCCCACCTGCTCTTTTTCGGCATTTTCTTTTTTTAGATCGTTCTTTCCAGCATTGTTTTTTTTCAGACAGTCTTTTTCAGTATTGCTATTTTTCAGACAGTCCTTTTCAGCCTGAAACTTTTCTCCACACTCTTTACTTGCATTTTCAATCTCATTTCCAGTCGAATTTTCACCCAGCATCAAGTTTACATAACTCGAAATATCCGTCACATTATGGAACCGGACATTCTGAATCAGGGAAGCACTGCCGATTCCAAGGCCGAGATAATTACCTCTCTGCCAGTACACCTTATTGTGAACGCATTCCTTTCCTGCTTTGGCATAATTGGAAATTTCATAGCGGTGATACCCGGCTTTTCTTAAAATATCATCCGTTATTTCATACATTCTGCGTTCCGTCTCCTCGTCCGGCAGATTCAACTCCTGTCCATAAAAGGGGGTACCCTCTTCCACGATCAGGCTATAGGCAGAAATATGCACCGGCTGTGGCTGCAGCGCCAATACCTTCTGCAGGGTTTCCTGATAGGACTTAAGTGTCTGCTCCGGAATGGCAGACATCAGATCCACATTGATATTGGTAAAGCCTGCTTCCACTGCCATTTCATAGGCCTTCAGAAAATCCGCACAGGTATGGATCCTGCCAAGAGCTTTCAGTTCTCCATCGTTGGCAGACTGCAGGCCGATACTGATCCGGTTAATTCCGCAGGCACGGTAGGCATTCATCTTTTCCGGTGTCACTGTTCCCGGGTTCATCTCCATGCTGATCTCGCAGGTATCCGTAAGGGTAAAGCAGCTTTTCAACGTTTCCATAATGCGTATTGTCTGTTCGGGCAGAAGTACCGAAGGGGTTCCACCGCCAATAAAAACAGACACCACCTGATACTCCCGGTATTCAGGCGATGTCTCCTGTATTTCACGGCACAGTGCCTCTACATACTGCTCCTGCATGTCCGCACTCTGCGGCCCGGACAGGAAATCACAGTAGAGACATTTCCGTACACAAAATGGTATATGAAGATACAAGCTCAAATTTTGTTCCATTTATTTATCATCCAGCTTTAATACACTCATAAATGCCTTCTGCGGAATTTCCACGTTACCAATCTGACGCATACGTTTCTTTCCTTCCTTCTGCTTTTCCAGCAGCTTCTTCTTACGGGTAATATCACCACCGTAACACTTCGCAAGCACATCCTTTCGATAAGCCTTGACGGTTTCTCTCGCGATGACCTTACCTCCAATCGCTGCCTGGATCGGAACCTCAAACATGTGACGCGGGATCTCGTCCTTTAGCTTCTCACACATCTTCCGCCCACGTTCATAGGCACTGTCTGCGTGCACGATAAAGGAAAGCGCATCAACCTCTTCCTTGTTAATCAGAATATCCAGCTTCACAAGCTCCGCCCGCTCATAGCCCTTTAACTCATAGTCAAAGGAAGCATAGCCTCTGGAGCGGGACTTCAGTGCATCAAAGAAATCGTAAATAATCTCATTTAACGGCAGTTCGTATTTCAGCAGTGCTCTGGTAGATTCAATATACTCCATGCCAAGATATTTACCCCGGCGTTCCTGACAAAGCTCCATGATCGAGCCGATAAACTCGGTTGTTACCATGATCTCTGCGGAAACCACCGGTTCTTCCATATAATCAATTTCTGTCGGATCCGGCAGATTGGACGGATTCGTCAGTTCAATCATTTCCCCGTTCAGCTTGTGCACATGATAAATAACACCCGGTGCGGTTGTTACGAGATCCAGATTGTACTCCCGCTCTAAACGCTCCTGAATAATCTCCAGATGAAGCAGTCCCAAAAATCCGCATCGGAAGCCAAAGCCAAGGGCAATTGAGGTTTCCGGCTCATAGCTTAAGGAAGCATCGTTTAACTGCAGCTTTTCTAATGCATCCCGCAGATCCGGGTACTTTGCACCGTCTGCCGGATACATTCCGCAATACACCATGGAATTTACCTTCTTATATCCGGGAAGCGGCTCTGCACAGGGATTGTTAAGATCTGTCACGGTATCTCCGACCGCCGTATCCTTTACATTCTTAATTGAAGCAGTAATATAGCCTACCATACCGGCTTCGAGTTCATCACAGGGAATGAACTGACCTGCTCCGAAATAGCCAACCTCTACAACCTCTGCGGTTGCGCCGGTAGCCATCATCTTAATGCTTGTCCCTTTAGAAACCCTGCCGTCCCTCAGACGGCAGAAAATAATGACCCCCTTATAGGAATCGTATACGGAATCAAAAATCAACGCTTTAAGCGGCTGATCGGGGTCTCCATCGGGTGCCGGAATCTTATGTACAATTGCTTCGAGCACTTCATCTATACCGATTCCGTTCTTGGCTGAAATAAGCGGTGCATCCTGTGCCTCAATACCGATCACATCTTCAATTTCATTCTTTACACGCTCCGGCTCTGCACTTGGCAGATCGATTTTATTAATGACCGGGAACACCTCAAGGTCATGATCCAGTGCCAGATAAACGTTTGCAAGGGTCTGTGCCTCAATTCCCTGTGCCGCATCCACGACGAGAATGGCGCCATCACATGCAGCCAGACTTCTGCTGACCTCGTAGTTGAAGTCCACATGTCCCGGAGTGTCAATCAGGTTGAAAATATATTCCTCACCATCCTGCGCTTTATAAATCGTCCGGACGGACTGTGCCTTAATCGTAATTCCACGTTCTCTTTCCAGATCCATGTTGTCAAGTACCTGTGCCTGCATTTCACGGCTGGTCAAAAGCCCCGTCTTTTCTATGATACGGTCTGCAAGCGTAGACTTACCATGATCAATATGCGCTACAATGCAGAAATTCCGGATTTTGCTCTGATCAATATGTGACATAAATTCTAAACCTTTCCTGATTATACTGATAACTATTCAGAACCGCATTCGTAAAACCGCTGTTTCACAGCGTAGTTTACCTCATGTGGTTACTTCGCCATACACATATAAAATGATGTCGGGGTCAAAAGTCCCGGCTCTGAATCGTAATCATTTTACCTCTTTTTGAGCACCATGGCAAGAACATGTGCTAATGGATCGCAGGCATTCATGATTTCTTCGACCGTATTATTCTGTGCCCCCAATTCGATCAGCATGCTTTTCGGGCATAAATGCATATTATAACGGTAGGCTTTGAGATAAATCTTGCGTGTGAGTCCCGGATAATATTCATTGGCAAGCACCTGCGCCTGAAAGGAAAACGCCAGATTATCAAGAATATAGGGGTTTTCCAGATAGGAGATCTCTCCCTGCCTGCGCAAATAGCTCAACCCGTTAAAGAACATAAAACGGGCTGTCGGTCGTCCCTGCAAATCCATGACAAGTCTCCGGTCATTCGCCATTTCATCCCGGTGCAGGTCAATCACCACTTCGATACCCGGATTTTCCTTCAAAATCTGCTCTACCGCCGGAAGTGCCTTTTCATAGGCATTGTCCCGTTCCTGATCATAGACACTCGTATCATGCAGTACACGGAAGCCATATCCTTCGAGAAGCTCCGTCAGGCGCTCACCGGCTCCGACAATCGTTGTCGATGGGTCACCCGGAACAGAATCCACGAAATCTTCACTTGCATGCGTATGATAAATCAGGATCTGTGGACCCTGCGTTTCGTCTTCATTGTTTAATATTAAATCTTCATTTAATAATCGCTCTGCATTCAAATATTCTTCCTTCATACTGGTGGAGCCATCCACCGCAAAGAACTCGGAGCGCAAATCGTCCTGTGTCCATTGCTTCGTCCAATCATATGTATAAGCGGGCACCGCCGCCAGTTCAAATCCGGAAGAAGAGGCTCCCTGTGAGAAACTTTCGTTTTCTTCCTCCCCCTGACCGGGCTCTTCATTCTGTCCCGATTCGCTTTCAGTTAAATTGTTGTCAACGTCTTCCATTCCGTTCTCCCTAAGCATCTGCTTAAAATACTCCTCTTGTGGAATCTCTGTACTTTTATTCCCTGAACGATTCTGCTCCTTCAACATCCCTTCCTGAATCTCCGGCTGAATCTGTATCCCTGCCGGAGTTCCCTGTTCATCCGAATCAACTATTTGAATCCGCATTTCTTCCAGGGCTTCTGTCTGTGCATCCTGCACACCTTCTGCTTCCAAATCTGCCAGTTCAGACCGTTCTTTCAGTTCTGATCCCCCTGCATCCTCTGTCTCTGCTCCTTCTGTTTCCGTGATCTCCGCTCCTGCGGCACCAACTTCTGTTTTAGCTGCTTTCGTTTCTGTTTTCTCCGCACCTGCGGTATCCACTGCTGTTTTAGCTGCTTCCTTTTCTGATTCCACCGCTCCTGCTACGCCCGCGTCTGTTTTAAATTCTTCTGTTTTAGTAGCTTGCGCTCCTGCGTCTTTTACTCCTACTGCCACCGCTTCCGAGTCTGCCGTCAAATATGCTCCATAATAGTAATAGGCAGATTCCATGGCAATGGCGCGTTCGGTCAAAGACAGCTCCGCGGCCCTGCTGTCCATCTGCCGCAGATATCCCGCCACCGGAAGATATGCCCATTCCACCTGACTAATCAATACCAGTGCTGCAAATTGTATGATACCCTTCCGGGCCAGATGACTGTTCCATAATCTATACAAGCTTTCACACCCCACTAGGGTATTTTATGCTTGCTTTGTCTTAAACATTCAATTTCATGCGTTTTACAGCTCCAGTGCCAGGTGAATGGCATTGCAGATGATATGACTGATCTGCCGGATCTCGTAATCCACATCCTTTCCTGTGACATACATATTGTAAAGCTCATCCATAGCACCTGTTATCTTTTCTTTCCGGTCAAGAAAATCCTGATCCTCCATACCACAGTCCTTAAAAACAGCGTCCTGTACGATGGTTGCAGCGTCCACCACCGTGGGCACGCCGAGGGCAATGACCGGTACACCCAGGTTTTCCTCCTGAATGGCATTCCGGTAATTTCCGACTCCGGAACCGGGATTAATTCCGGCATTGGAAATCTGAATGGTACGGTTCAGTCTTTTAATTGAACGGGCAGCCAGTGCATCAATTACAAGTACGAGATCCGGATGGGTCTGTGCCACCACACCACTGATGATTTCCTGCGATTCCATCCCGGTCTTCGCCATGACGCCCGGAACCAGGCTGCTGGTAAGAGGAAGCTTACGGCCTTCATAAGCCGCATTTCCGAATTCCATCACCATATGCCTGGTAATGGTCAGGTTATCCACCACACGCGGTCCCAACGAATCTGCCGTTACCTCCCGGTTTCCAAGACCGACAATGAGAACATTCAGCTGCTCCTTTTCCTTGGGAAGCAGGGATTTAATCTGATCCGCCAGTTCCCTGGCAATCTCCTCATGGTAATCCTCGTCAGGATGTGCCATATTAGGAGCCTCCAGTGTCACATAGGTTCCCATTGCCTTTCCCAGAAGGCGTGCCCCATTCTTACTCCCGATCGTTACCCGTGTAATCCTGATTTCACTTTCTTCCTTATATTCCTCCTCCACCTGCACCCCATGAAGATGTTCCTCCTTCTCTGAGACGCTCTCCCGTGCTTCTAAAGCCAAATCCGTCCGGATCTGTACCTGCTCCATTTTCCTGCCCTCCGAAATTTTTTCATGATTATTTGTTATTTTTCCAAAATTATCATATTTTATTCGTTTTGTTATTGACATATTTGCAGGATACGGCTACAATAATATGCGTGTGTTTACATTAAGACGTCCGTGTCCGGCTTTAATGAAACATCTCAGTAACTTACGATTTTTAATAGGAGGTGTACATCGTGGCTAACATTAAATCTGCAAAGAAGAGAATTTTAGTTAATCAAACAAGAGCTGAAAGAAATAAGGCAATCAAGTCCGGAGTTAAGACAGCCGTTAAGAAGGTTGTTGTTGCTATTGAAGCAAATGACAAGGCTGCTGCACAGGAAGCTTTAGTTGCTGCTACTACAGTAATTGATAAGGCTGCCAGCAAGGGCGTTTACCATAAGAACACAGCTTCCAGAAAAGTATCCCGTTTAGCTCAGGCTGTTAACAAGATGGCTTAATTATCGGAAGACCTGATTTTTAACGAAAATATAAGACCTCAACTCATACCGTCATGTGAGTTGAGGTTTTTTGTTGCCATGTATAAAATAAAGAGTTCGCTTGCTTTATAGGAATTTCCTATAAAAAATAAGATAACTATTCAGAACCCCATTCGTAAAACCGTTGCTAACGCAACGTAGTTTTACTCATGTGGTTACTTCGCCATATAAATTATGTCAAATGTCCTTACGAATGCAAGCATTCGACGTCCATGTTGTCATAATTTGGTAACAGTTCAGCCATGCAGAAATGATTGTGCAAGATGACCGTGGGAGCTTGCTCACTAAGGGCAGCTTATACAATCATTTCTATAGGGCGGACACCCGACATGAAATAAGTTGCCGGAAAGCACGTATATTTGTTAGCCAATCTGTACAATCCGGCAGCTTATGAATGACCATGGCTGAACTGTTACATAATTTGCATGGCTCTGAATAGTTACAAAATAAGCAGGACGATAAGCCGGGTTATGTCGTTGAGTGATCATCTATCTAGGACTACTGTTACCAATAGCCTCAAGCGACCCACCTGAAGGCTGGTCGGGCAAACCTTAGCGCCTTCGTTTTGGTCTTGCTTCGAATGGGGTTTACATGTGCCCCGCCTGTTACCAGGCAGGCGGTAGTCTCTTACACTGCCTTTCCACCCTTACCTCCTGCGAGGCGGTATATTTCTGTTGCACTGGCCTTGGAGTCACCTCCACCGGACGTTATCCGGCATTCTGCCCTGTGAAGCCCGGACTTTCCTCACCCGTATAAATACGGCCGCGATCACCTGTCCTGCTTATATTTCTATTTAATGATACCAGGGTCAAAAGGTCTAAGCCCACATGAGCTTGCTCATAAGTGGGTGAAAGACTTTAGGACCCGCCCCGATATGAGCATAGAAGTGGGATGATAATCCCACGATATGCGAATATTGGGTAGGATTGTGGAAGTGCGTAGCACGAAGCAATCCGTAGGTATCAAAGTCAGGGGCTTTTGCCCCTGGCATCATTTAATTATGAGCCCTGCAAGCTTCCAGGAAAGTGTGTCAATGGCAGATGCATGGCTTATCAGTTATCAGACGTTAAACAGACTTCCCCCGATAAACTCACGGCAGATGGAGTTATTGGGAACGTTTTCACTGTCAATGCCAAGGAAGTATTCAAGAAATTTTAAGAGTCGCTTTGCCTCGTAATATTCCGGTTCTCCCTTCTGAATGCTGAATAACAACGGCTCTGCGTACTGTTTGAGTACGGCAAGCTCATAAATCAGCACGGAATTAAACATCACATCCGCACTTTCCTGAAAAGGGAAAATATATGCTTCCTCACCACGGCGTACGGAGGGCCACATCTCAATCGTCCGCTTCGCACTGGCGCCTCTTGTTCTGGCATCCCTTACCATACGGCGGATCAGCCTTCCATCAGTCGTCGGTATTCTATTATGCTCGTCAATGTTAAGACTTGTCAAGGCACTAATATAAATTTTAAACTTACTGTCGTCAGGAAGTTCTGCTGTGGTCTTTGGATTCAATCCATGGATTCCTTCAATCACAAGCACATCCTCCGGTCCTAGCTGCTTGAAATTACCCTTATATTCGCGAAGTCCTGTCTTGAAATTAAAGGAAGGCAGCTCGACTCTTTCTCCCTTTAACAAGCGCTGCATATCCTCATTAAACTGTGCCACATCAATGGCTTCAAGACATTCAAAATTGTAATCTCCATTCTCATCCCTGGGGGTCTTATCCCGGTTTACGAAATAGTCATCCAGCCCGATCGGATGCGGCACCAGTCCGTAGGTACGGAGCTGTACCGATAAGCGGTGGGAAAACGTGGTTTTACCTGATGAGGACGGACCTGCGATCAACACGAACTTTACATCCCCACGCCTTACGATTTCCTGCGCAATCTCACCGATTCTGCGTTCCTGCTGAGCCTCCTGCATGAGGATCATATCATTCACATCCCCACCGCAGATCGCATTATTTAAGTCTCCAACTGTTTCAATTTCAATGCTTTCTCCCCACTGGGTCGCGGTTTTCAGCTCATGGAACAGCTTTTCCCTCGGCTCAAAGAAATCAATCTTATCCGGCTCGGTTGCACCCGGAATCAACAGTAACAGACCTTCCTCATACTGCATGACATCGTAATATTTGAGATATCCGGTGCTTGGCAGCATATATCCGTAATAATAGTCATAATAACCGTCCAGGCAATAGATATTGACGGAAGATCCCCGACGGTAACGGAACAGGTTCACCTTATCGAACATCTTATACTTACGGAACAGCTCTACCGCATCATCAACCGGATAAGACCGCTTGGTGATTGGACGGTCAGCATCCACCAGCTCCTTCATCCTTTGCCGGATCTTCTCTACCATTTCCCGGGTCAGCTTTTCATCCATCCTGATATTGATGTAATAGCCCTGACCGATGGCAAATTCTACGTTTACCTTCGTAATTTCCTTATCCTCCAGCACATCATACACCGATTTAATCAGTGTCATAATGGCGGTACGGACATAGGTTTTATGCCCGATCACATCCTTTAAGGTTAAAAAGGACAACGTACAGTCCTTATGTACCGGCTTGATCAGTTCCCGGATCTTGCCATTTTCAAGAACCAGCGCAATCATGTTATCATACTGCTGCTGGTATTCCGATGCAATTACCTCGTATTTCAGTCCATCCGGGTATTCCTTCGTTACCCCGTCAATGGTAATATTTGCCATACTAGCCTTCTCCTTCCATTTCCTGCAGCGCTTTCCGGATAAAAAATAATTCCTGCTCCAGTATATTCCGCCTTGCGCTGATTCGTTCCCCCTCATAAGCATTCAGCGAATTCAAAATTTCAATATTTTTACGCTCTTCCTTATGTAAATACTGTCTTAAAACAGGGTGCTTGCGTGCAAGCAGAAGCGGTCCGAACCGGTAAGCCACTTCCTCATCCTGTGTCCCCGGTATGGAGGACACTTTTCGATCCACCTCTCCTCCGCTCTGCAGTTGAACCTTCATCATAGGATAGTATTTTCCATCCTCAAGAACCATATTTTCAGCCACAATTTCAAATCCATGATCTGCAAGGAATTTCCGGAATTCACAGATTTCGGATTGAGGTGCAAGAATCATCTCCCTGAAATCTTCTACCTTTTTATTTGAGAGGATCTCCTGCATGAGCGGACCTCCCATTCCGGCAATAATGAGACAGTCTGCCTCTCCTTCCCGATACTGTGTCAAGCCATCCGACAGCCGTGTATGGATTCTATCCTGCAGTCCTGCTTCTTCTATGTGACTTTGGGCCTGCTGCAACGGTCCCTTCCCAATGTCCATGGCAAGCACTGAGGGCGCAATCCCCTCCTCTACAAGATAAATTGATATAAAGCCGTGATCACATCCAACATCACATACACGCATTCCGTGACTTACCATCTGCGCAATTGCCAGCATTCTCTCCGACAGACGGACACCTCCTGCTGTTTTCCCTGTCATTTTCTTCTCCATCCTTCACTAATCCGGACCATCCCTGTTCCGAATCCCATTTGCCAAGCCACCGCTATACAGCTTTACTTTTGTAAGACCCTGAATCGTTAGTTAATCCAGGTAGTCCTTCAGCTTACGGCTTCTGCTCGGATGACGGAGCTTACGGAGTGCTTTCGCCTCAATCTGACGGATACGCTCTCTGGTTACGTTAAATTCCTTACCGACTTCCTCAAGGGTTCGGGCACGTCCATCATCGAGACCGAAACGGAGGCGGAGTACCTTCTGCTCTCTTTCGGTCAGGGTTCCCAAAACCTCAACGAGCTGCTCCTTTAACAGGGTGAATGCTGCTGCATCGGCAGGAACCGGCACATTATCATCCTGAATAAAGTCACCCAGATGGGAATCTTCCTCTTCACCGATCGGGGTTTCCAAAGAAACCGGCTCCTGGGAAATCTTTAAGATCTCACGGACACGTTCTACCGGAAGGTTCATTTCCTCTGCGATTTCCTCCGGAAGCGGCTCTCTTCCAAGCTCCTGCAGTAACTGACGGCTGACACGGATCAGCTTGTTAATTGTCTCGACCATGTGTACCGGAATACGGATGGTTCTTGCCTGATCGGCAATTGCACGGGTGATTGCCTGACGAATCCACCAGGTTGCATAGGTAGAGAACTTATATCCCTTACGGTAATCAAATTTTTCAACGGCCTTAATCAACCCCAGGTTTCCCTCCTGAATCAGATCAAGGAATAACATTCCTCTTCCGACATAACGCTTTGCAATACTGACAACCAGACGCAGGTTTGCCTCAGCCAGACGCTTCTTGGCGTCCTCATCGCCCTCTTCCATACGCTGTGCCAGTTCAATTTCCTCTTCAGCACTCAAAAGAGGAACCTTTCCGATTTCCTTCAGATACATACGGACCGGATCTTCGATGCTGATTCCGTCCGGTACAGACAGGTCGATATTTTCCATATCCACTTCGTCTTCTTCGGACAGCATGATCTCTTCATCATCAATCACATCATCATCGTCATCATTCGTAATTCGAAGCACATCGATGCCGCTCTTTTCCAGATGCTCGATGACCTTTTCAATTTGTTCCTCATTCAATGCAAGTTCAGCCAGAAAATCCACAATTTCCTGATATTCCAAGACATTCTTTTTCTTCTTGGCCATAGCAAGAAGCTGCTTTAATTTTTCCTCAAACTTTGCCTGTACATTTTCATCCATTGGTGTTTCCATCCTTCCTTGTTACTAAATATTACCATTATTAGCTTTAATCCAGTGAAATATGCGTTTTCTCAAGTTCTTCCAGTGCTTTTTTGCCCTCGATGGCCTTTTTGAGTGCATTCACGTCGGCACCGAGCTGACTGGAAAAGTATTCATAACTGTTTCTCTTAAGTGCCACCAGAATATCGTGAAAGGCTTTTTCACGATCCTGCTTCGTTGTAATTTCCTGCAGCTTTGTATTAAATACGCCTGCAACCTCACGCTGCTCCTCCATGTCATTAAACAGACTGACGATCGCTGCCGGATTGATTTCTCCTTTATCAAGATCCTCAAACAATCTCTCTGCCACCTTCCGGTACAGCTCCTCCGTAAAGTCCTCAACAGAGATATACTGCTTAACCCTTGGGTATAACTGCGGTTCCTCCACAAGCCATGTCAGAAACAGCTTCTGCGGCTTCCTGCGGTTTTCATCCGGTGTGTTCTTCGGCTGAATGCCGGATTTGGGTCGTACCGCCGGCTGTACATTTCCTGTTTTCAGCGCGTAACTCATCACCAGCTTGCGCAGATTCTCATATCCAATCAGATACTTGTCCGCAACCGCCTGAATATAGTTATCCCGTTCCACATCCTCCGAAAACTCGCAGAGCTTCTTTGCAATTTCACGGTGGAACTGCGTTTTCGATTCCGGATCCTTCAGGTTATAGTCTCTTTGCAGGATACGAAGCTCGAAGAAAAAGCTGTTCTCCGCCTCGTTAATCCGCTGCTGGAACTTTTCGGCTCCCTCGTGCTTAATGAATTCGTCCGGATCCTTATACGGTTCGAGATTTAAAACCTTACCGGTAAGCTCCACTTCCTTCAGAATTCCGATTGCCCGCAATGCTGCATTCACTCCGGCGCCATCACTGTCGTATGCGAGGATCACTTCCCTGGCATACCTTCTTAACATGTTCGCCTGTCCTGCGGTAAATGCGGTTCCAAGGGAGGCTACCGCCTGGGTAAATCCCGCCTGATGCATGGAAATGACATCCATATAGCCCTCACAGAGAATCATATTATTCGTCCGTGCGGTTCTTGCAAAATTGAGTCCGTACAGATTACGGCTCTTATCAAAAATGGGTGTTTCGGGAGAGTTTAAGTACTTGGGCTTTCCATCTCCCATCACCCGTCCTCCAAAACCGATCACACGGTGATTGATGTCCTGAATCGGAAACATCACACGATTCCAGAATTTATCATGCAGACCGTACCGTTCATCGAAGCTTGCAAGTCCCGCTTCCTGAATGATCTGGTCATCATAACCTTTACTCTTTAGATACTTCACAAGATCGTTGCTCGTCACATTGGAAAATCCCAGGCCCCAATGGCGGATCGTCTCATCCGAAAGCTCACGTTTTTTCAAATATTCCAGTCCGGCCTTGCCACGCTCACTGCGAAGCTGATAAAAGAAGTACGTTGCCGCAAGCTTATTAATCTCTAAAAGCCTGCTTCTCCGATCCTCTTTCCGGCGCACCTCCTCGGTATATTCGACCTCCGGCAGATTCACGCCTGCCCGCTCTGCGAGCATCTTAACCGCCTCCGGGAAGGTAAAATTCTCATACTGCATCACGAAGCTGAATACATTCCCCCCCGCCCCGCAGCCAAAGCAGTAATACATCTGCTTGCCGGGCGATACGGAAAAGGACGGCGATTTTTCATTATGAAAGGGACACAGTCCGAAATAGCTGCTTCCCTTTTTTTGTATCTTTACATAGCCGGAAACGACATCCACGATATCGTTTTTCATCCGGACCTCTTCGACTAATTCATCTGGATAATACATCATCGCACCTTTGTAAAGTCACATTGTTACACCTTTCACAGCAAATGTGTCAGGCTATGCGGAATCTGATTCATCTGCCTACACATTCGGCCAGGATTTGGGAATATAGATTTCCTCATACTTGGCAATTGCAAAACGATCGGTCATCGAGCTGATATAATCACACACAATCCTTTCTTCCGGCTCGTCCTTATCAAGCAGCCTGATAAGATCCACGGGAAGCAGTTCCAAATGATGCCTGTAATAGCTGTAAAGTGTCTGGATCAGCATTTCTGCCTTGCCCTCCTGACTCTTCGCCTCAGGATTGTGATAAACTCTTTCAAACATAAATGCCCGAAGCTTTTTCATGGCATCTGCAACCGGCTCCGACATCACAATAACGTCCTTACCATAGCTGTTACTCACAATATCATGAATAAAGTGATCCAGCCTCTCTCCTGTCGTATATCCAATGACATCCCCAATCTCCTTCGGAACATCACTTTCTTTCAGAATTCCTGCCCGGATCGCGTCATCCATGTCATGATGAATATAAGCGATCTTATCTGACAGACGTACAATCTGTCCCTCTAAGGTAAACGGCATGCCCTTCGTCTGATGGTTTTTAATGCCATCCCGCACTTCCATAGTTAAATTCAGTCCCTGCCCGCCTTTTTCCAGAATGTCCACGAGGCGCACGCTCTGATCACTATGGATAAATCCATACGGACAGACCGCATTCAGTGCACGCTCCCCGGCATGTCCAAACGGGGTATGTCCAAGATCATGTCCCAAAGCAATGGCTTCCACCAGGTCTTCATTCATCCGGAGTGCCTTTGCAATCGTCCGCGCATTCTGGGATACCTCAAGGGTATGCGTCATACGGGTACGGTAGTGATCCCCCTCCGGCGTCAGAAATACCTGCGTCTTATCCTTCAATCTCCGGAAGGACTTCGAATGCAGGATCCGGTCACGGTCACGCTGATAGACCGGACGGATATCACACTGCTCCTCCTCCCGAAGCCTCCCTTTCGAATTGCGGCTGTGTGCCGCATAGGGACTTAAATATTCAATTTCCAGTTGTTCCAGATTTTCTCGTATGTTCAATGGTTACGTCCTTTATCTTCAAGCTGTAACTACTCCGAACCCATTCGTAAAACTACCAAAACTACCGTTTCACAAGTCTCTACTTCTAATATTCTGCCTCCGGCTCCGTTTTCCTTTTTCTTTCTTCAAGTTATTTTTCGCTGTGGCGGCTTTGGTTATTTCCCACGGCGGCTTTGGTTATTTCCCCGGGGTGGCTCCGGTTATTTTCCCGGGGTGGCTTTGGTTATTTTCTTGCGGTGGCTCCGGTTATTTTCCCGGGGTGGCCTGTTTTCCGGCGGCTTGGGTTATTTTCCCGGGGTGGCTCCGGTTATTTCCCACGGCGGCTTTGGTTATTTTCCCGGGGTGGCTCCGGTTATTTTTCCGCGGCGGCCTGGTTATTTTCCCACGGCGGCTTTGGTTATTTCCCCGGGGTGGCCTGTTTTTCCGGCGGCTCTGGTTATTTCCCACAGCGGCTCTGGTTATTTTCCCGTGGTGGTAACTCTAATTATACTGTTTTGGACATATTTCTACCTTTATAAGAAAATATGTCCAAATAATTTTTACTTTTGGACATATGAGCTTCAAATTTCACTGTTTATGTCCAAATTTCATCTGAATTTTGCTGTTTTTAAGCATATTTCCGTTGTTTTGGATCTTTATTCTCATTTTTTTGGACATAAAATTCTTTTTATACCGGATTATGTCCAAACGCCTTCCATCACTTCCACCGGCCTCTCCAATATTCACAAACTTATTTACTGCACAGAATAGATAAATTCACCGCACTTGTGAATAGCTTCCACTGCGGTCTTAAATGGTCCCATCTGGAACACGTGCCACATATTCTTATAAGTATCCAGAGAAACTGCTACCCCCTCGCCGCTCATCTTCTTCTGCAGCATGGTGGAATCAGACATCAACACTTCCAGATCTCCCACCTGAATATAAGTTGGCGGAAATCCCGTAAAATCTCCAAATAATGGGGAAATTTCCGGATTCCGTAAATATTCTGTATCAAATATTTCTTCAAACACCTTATTGGCAGACTTGTCACCAGGCTTCTGTTTTTCCGTTCCGGCCGTCTGTAAAGTATTTGCTGTCTGCAAAGTATTTCTTTCCTGCAAAGTGCCTGCTGCCCGTATAATGTTTCCTTCCTGTAAAGCATTTGCTTCGCGTAGAGTATCTGCTGCCTGTAAAATGTTTCCTTCCTGTAAAGTGCCTGCTGCCTGTATAGTGTTTCCTTCCTGTAAAGCATTTGCTTCGCGTAGAGTATCTGCTGCCTGTAAAATGTTTCCTTCCTGCAAAGTGCCTGCTGCCTGTATAGTATTTCCTTCCTGCAAAGTACCTGCCGCCCGTATAGTGTTTCCTTCCTGTAAAGTGCCTGCTTCCTGCAGAGGCTTTACCGCTTCCATCTGCACTTTCTTTGCCTGTGGCACATAATTTTCAATCATTTCATTCAGGTAGTTCTGATTCAGAACCGGATCCACATCAGCTTTCGTCACATGGGTCTTGCCGGATACAGTGAGGTCTGTCCATGGAGACATGAGCACAAAGCCGGCCGGAAGCATCCGCTTCTGTTTCTTTAACCGCAGTCCCAGTGCCAGCGCCAGATTTCCTCCTGCGGAATCACCTGCCACGAAAATATCCTTCGCCCCATAACCCTGCAGCATCAGAAAATCCCAAGCTGTCTGTGCATCGTCCACCGCTGCCGGATAAGGATGTTCCGGTGCCAGACGGTAATCAAAGCAGAATACATCCATGGAGAGCTGACTGGCAAGCTTCGTGGTAAGGGTTCTGGCATACAACGGACTTCCGGTACTGTAGCCGCCGCCATGACAGTACAAAATAATTTTCTTTCCTGAATGCGGGCGGTCTACACGGATCCACTCAGCGTACATTGATCCGACGGTGGTTTCCGTCACTGCTACTTCCCGGCTGTTTCCAAATAAAGCTCCCATCTGATCCTGGGAATGACGATGCTTCTCAATATCACTATTTTCAATCAATCCATGAGCTTTGCGGATCAGGTTAATAAAGCTCTGGTTAATATTCTCTTTCGGGGTTCTTCTCATGGATATGATCCTCCTTACTTTTCGTTCACATTGTAACAGTCAGTCTTGCCCATTCATAAGCTGAACTGTTACACTTTTTGACCTTTTGCTGACCTTTTAACCTTGACTTGATATCCACGAATTGCTTCGCTGCAAAGCAGCTCCCGCAATTCTCAAACATTCGAAATCCGCTGATTTACTGCGTAATTCGCTTCTTTCTCATGTTTGGCGGGTTCCAAGTTCAAAATTCTTATCGTGCAAGCACGAACGACTTTTGAACTTTTAACCTTGACTTGATATCCACGAATTGCTTCGCTGCAAAGCAGCTCCCGCAATTCTCAAACATTCGAAATCCGCTGATTTACTGCGTAATTCGCTTCTTTCTCATGTTTGGCGGGTTCCAAGTTCAAAATTCTTATCGTGCAAGCACGAACGACTTTTGAACTTTTAACCCTGATATCATATCATATTTTCATACAATGTGGTATACTGAATAAGATTGTAAAATGCTTTATCAGAAAACCAAAAGAGTACTGAATCATGAAAAAAAGTCAAAATCAGGCAGCATCAAACGTTGCCACCAGCAAATTGCATAAGCATGAAAGGAAAGTCTGGTACAAGCTGGATCTGTCCGCAATTGTTTACCCGACTCTCCAGCGGAAGGACTTTTCCTCCGTATACCGGTTATCTGTTGTTTTAAAGGAACCGATTCAGCCGGATATTCTGCAGCAGGCGGTCGATATGACGCTTCCCAGGTTTCCGATCTTTAAAACAGCGATCCACAAGGGATTCTTCTGGCGTTATTTAACACCGAATCACCGCCCCGGACCTTTCGTACAGCCGGACATCCGTAACTTCTGTATGCCGATGTCCTTCCGTGCAAACAACCGTTATCTCATGAGAATTTACTATTATGGGAACCGGATTTCCTTAGAAGCGCACCACTCTCTCGGTGACGGTACAGGCGGCATGTTCGTCTTAAACACCATTACCGCGAATTACCTGCGCCTCCTTGGACATGAGATTTCGAACGGCTATTTCGTTAAGGACATTCACGAAACACCGGATCCGGAAGAATTAGAGGACGCTTATATGCGCTACGCCAATGCCAAGGTCTGTCCTCCCCGTCCGGGAGAAAAAACCTACCGTGTCCGCGGAACGAAGGAGCCCTTTTATACCTTTAATGTCATTGAGGGAGCAATGAGTACCTCTGAGGTGCTCGCCGTTGCAAAAAAATACAACGCCTCCGTGACCGAATATCTGAATTCGGTTCTGCTTTATGCCCTGTTACAGAAGCAGCAGAATGAATGGCATATCCGGCTTCACCCGGTGAAAATTGCCATGCCGGTCAACTTACGGAGATTCTTCCCATCAAAGACGCTTCGAAACTTTATTACGATGGTTTACCCTTCCATCGATCCCCGCCTCGGTGACTATACCTTTGAGGAAATCATTACGCAGGTACACCATTACATGCGTTATTATATTAATGAGAAGTTTCTGCGCGGTGATATTACAACAAATGCCAGTACACAGCGCAATCCGGTCATCCGTGTGGTTCCGCTGTTCATCAAGGATTTCGTCGTACGCCAGTTCTACCGTATCGTGCAGGATAAGAACTCTTCTGCCGGTTTAACCAATATGGGCGCCCTGAAGGTTCCGGACGACATGAAGCCTTATATTGAGAAATTTGATATCTATATGGGACAGCCCTTTTCGAGCCGGACGAACTGTGCCATTGCCAGCTTTGAAGATACGCTCACCATTAACTTTGCAAGTAACATCATCGAAAGTGATGTGGAACGCTACTTCTTCCGTAAGCTCGTGAAAGACGGCGTCCATGTAACCATACAGAGTAACCGGGACTAACCGGTTATTATTTAAGAAAGGAGTCCTGACATTGTCATACTGTGTGAACTGTGGGGTCGAGCTTGACCCTTCGTTAAAGAAATGTCCCTTATGCAACACACCTGTTATTAATCCTAATGAGTTAGAGGGGCTCACCTATGAGCCACCTTTTCCCACGGTGAAAGGGCAGGTTGATCCGGTAAAACGCAAGGATCTGTTCCTGTTTACCATCGTGGTACTGCTTGCGACCTCACTAAGCTGCCTGGCCTTAAACCTGTTCGTTTATTCCCGCTCGCTGTGGTCCTTATTTATCATCGGCATCTGTCTAGTTTTGTTCGTATTCCTGCTGCCGGCATTTATCCAGAATAAATTTCCGATTTATGTTTCCCTGCTTTTTGACGGAATCTCAATTGGAATTTACCTTTATCTCATTACCTATAATACCAGAAGCAATGAATGGTTCTTCCAGCTGGCACTTCCGGTTACGGTACTGCTTACGATTCTGGCTGAGATCTTCACTCTGCTGATTCATACCTTCCGGTTTTCATTCCTGTCAGCAGCCCTTTACATCTTTGCTGAAATTGCGGTATTCTGCGTGGCACTGGAGCTGTTGATTGATCGTTTCTGCAGCCGGCCGCTCTATTTAGGCTGGTCTGCGATCGTACTTACTGTATGCAGTGTGATTGTCATTGCCTTAATCGCCATGCTCTCCATGCAGCGGCTTCGTGATGCAGTAAGACGGCGGCTTCATTTCTGATGGCAAGCTTCGCCGGCTCGACAATACCTTGCCAGGTGTACTTGCATGATTCGCACCAGGCTCGCAATGACTCGCTAAGTGCTCTACTCAAAAATGATCCACCGGATCATTATCTCATATGCATGGCACACTCAAAAACTGCCGTTCCGGGAGAGAACCGGAACGGCAGTTCTATTTTTAATAATTAGTAAATTTATCGATCATCCTTTATGGCAGATCATGCAGTCTTCGCTGCTCTCCCAAGTTCAATTGCACAGCGGAATCTTATGTACCACCTTTCTGTAAATCTTATATGCCAGAACAGCAACTAAAGAAATAACGCAATATAAAGTCGAAAGAATTCCAACAGCACCACCAACAATAACAATAAGCCATAATCCAATATTCATTTTATTTACTTCCTTTCACATAGTAACCTTTACCGCTCAAGCCACCATACCCAGACGCCGGCGGCAACAGCGATGACAATAAAAACTACGGCTGCAATCATTTCACCCATGAATAACATCCTCCATTTTCCAAAATAATGTGCATACCAAAATAAACCCATAGACCTTCTATGAGTCAGTTGCAATCTCTGTACGCTTCACAAATCCACCTGATTCTCAGCAGATTCAGCTAAACCGTACCTTAGCACGCACAGATTCGTTTCTTGCCATCCCGATTATGTATATAGGAAATAATAAAGAAGCTGCTGTATGCAGCATGACAAAGACGCTGGCAGCCCTGTAAGAATGCCAGCCATACACACATGGAAAGGAGTCCTGCCACCAGCAACAGAAGCTGGAGTTCTACAGACTCTGAGCGGTTCTTCCGCCCGGAACTGATTTCCATGGTATTTGCTACCGAACGGTATTCCTGACTCAGCTTGCGATAGTGAGCCACAACAGCCGTCGGTTCTGCAGCCCGGATGACCGCAGGATTATCCGGGAAATTGCACGCAACAAACTGGGAATCTACCTTGAGCTTTTCAAAGTACATCCCGGAAAAGAGCATCGCAAACACGATACACAACGTAATCCATTGTCGCATTCTCTTCTTATGCATAATCCATTTCCCTGTCTAATTAATCAAATAAGATAACTGTTCAGTATCTTCACAGTTACGATGCAAAATCCATTCCAATTCGGCTTCGCCGATGGGATTTCGCATTACTGAATCATTTTCTTACGGTCTTGGCAGTAAATGCTTCGACCTATACTGAATAGTTACCAAATAAGAACTGATCAACTTTCTGACCAGTCCTATTCTAACAAAAACCCTACGTTATTGCAATCTTTTTGTAACAGTTCAGCCATGCCGGAAAACACGTATATTTATCAGCCAATCCATACAATCCGGCAGCTTATGAATGGGCAGGGCTGACCGTTACATCTTTTTAGTAACAACGATATCTGCCATCTTCTTCCATTTGAATTCTGCTTTCGTAAAAGATACGGATTCCATCTACAAGGGAAAGCGTATCCTTCGTTCCTCCTGTTTCATAAGCGGAATGCATGGCAAGCTGGGCGGCTCCCATATCCACGGTATTTAATGAAATCTTTTCGTTGGACAGATTTCCCAGCGTGGAACCTCCTGCAATGTCGCTCCGGTTTGTATATTCCTGATAAGGAATCTCCTCCTTCTGTAAGAGCTTCTTAAATAATGCCTCTGCAATGCCGTCTGTCGTATACTTCTGGTTGGCATTATATTTGATCAGCACACCACCGTTAAGACGCGGCGCATTGGTTGGATCTGCCTTATCGGTATGGTTCGGATGCAGGGCATGTCCATTGTCTGCCGAGAGCATCATGCTCGAAGCTATCTGGCGGATACTCTCTCCTTTAGTAAGGGAAAGGCCCTCCTGAATTCTTGCAAGGACATCTGACAGAAATGTAGACTTTGCTCCCTGCTTCGTACCACTTCCGACCTCTTCATTATCAAAAATGGCAAGCACCTTACTCATTCCGGTATTCTCCGCCTGTAAAAAGGCTTCCTTCGAGGCAAATGCACATTGCAGGTCATCGATCTTAGGGCTTGAATAAAACTCCTGTTCTGCTCCCCAGATGCGTCCGTCTTCCCTTAAATAAAGGAAAAGATCATAGCCTAAAAGAGCCTCCTCTTCTACACCTGCCGCTTCTGCCAGCAGCTCCTTAAGCTTCCCTTTTGCTGTCCCTTCGCCAAGCAGGGGCAGCATATCCTTCTGTGCATTGTAGGCATAGCCTTCGTTGATCTGACGGTTCATATGAATGGCAAGATTCGGAATCAGACACAGATCCCGATCCAGATTCACCAGCACACTCTCAATACCGTCCCCCCGGTTCACGACCACACGTCCCGCAACGGAAAGCAGACGATCCAGCCATGTGGAGCAGATCATTCCACCGTACTTTTCCACATTCAGCTTCAGATAACGGTCATCAACCGTCATTTCATAATTGCTCTTCAGCTTAAAGGTCGGGGAATCGCTATGGGATGCACAGATTAAAAAGCCTCCCAGAGTCTCTTCCGGAAGCATAAAGGCAATCAGGGAAGACTGGTTGCGGGTAACAAAATATCTGCCACCCTTATGAAGTGTCCATTCCTTTGCCTCATTCAGCTGCTCGTATCCGGCCTCTTCAAGCTCTGCTGCGATGTTGTGAATCACATGATAACAGCTTGGACTTTTTTTGATAAAATCAATGAGTTCCTGCGTTTTCTGTATTTCTTGCGTAGTAATACGTGTTGCTTCCATGTTGCTGCCTCTCCTGCTTATAAACGGAAGTCCATGTTCTGGCCTACCATTTTTTCCTGTGGTGTCATCACCTGATTGCTGCGCTGGTTGTAGAAATAGTCATTTACCAGACGTTCCAGCTCCTCTGCGGAAGACGCTGTGATAATAATGGTATCATCATCTTCTTCAATTCCGTAGTCCTTTAAGGTATCACGGTATGTCCTGCCGGTTTTCCCCCGGGTTTTATCCGCTTTCTCACTGGCAGCTTCCTTCCGTTTTTCCTCCGCTTTCTTCTTCTCCTGCTTCCTGGCATCGGCCTTTGCTGCTTCCTTCTTCTCGGCAGACTTCTTCTCAATGCGCTCCCTCTGTGCAGCAAGGGACTTGTCAATTACCGCAAAAAAGGATGCATTACCGCCATCATTCAGCAGCATTCCATAACCCTTCACCTGCTGGTTACTTCCAATACTCTGCTTCAGCTGGCTTAAGCCACTCTTCGCATTGGCAATGATTCCTTCGTATTTGTTACGGAAGGCTTCATCGGTTGCCATTCTTTCAAGCTTCTCTTCATCAATTAAAACCACCATCTTATTGGGGTTTGCAAAGCTTGATGCCATCGCTTTTGCCTGTTCCTTCATGTCCTTGCTTACAAGAATGAAGTCCATATTGCCGAATTTGCTCTTCAGCTGATCATAATATTTTGCAGCTTCATCGGAAAGCTTCGGCTCCCCAATCGTCTTTCCATAGTTCTTCGTCTGGGATGACTGCCTGGTGGCACCGGTTTCTTCTTTTTGTGTTTTGGTGGTGTTCTGTGCATACGCACTTGCTGCATAGCTGTCTGACTGTACTGTGTTCATACGCTTCTCTCCTCCCTGAGTGAATTTGTGATCGTCAAAATCCGTTTTGACACATTGAACTGTTATTAAGTATATCGGCATCTTTTTCCCAAAATATAGAGAAGTTTCCAACAATCTCCTATGGTCTAAATGTTACAAAATTGTTACAATTCATTCGTCAGCTGATAAAAACCAAAAAGAATAAGGAGGACGAAACTATGTGTTTTACTTTTAATAGCTGTTCCGAGTTATTTAATGCTCTTTGCAGATATTTTAACTTTGGCTGCTAATCGCATCCCTGGTTAACCCATAAATTTCCTAAAGTAAACCCGCTTACAGGTTTTATACACTTCGGTGTATCACCTGCAAGCGGGTTCTTTCCATTCATTATTATTCTGTTTTTCGATCGGTTCTACCTGCTTGCGATGTACCGCTAATCCTGTCTAATTGCTTTCCGTATCCGCGCTGATTTCCCCGGTTTCAATAATAAAGGAAACGCCACCTGTTTTTCCGTCCTCCAGACCGCTGAAATTGTTGTATTGCTGATCTGCCGTTTTCATGGCCTTAAGCTTAGCTGATAAGGTACGGAGTTCTTCCGCTTTTGTTTCATAATCCGTATCCTCTCCATCGGAAGAGGTGCTTTCATCGATGCTTTCACATGCCTGATCCACACCGGATGTGTAGGTGCTGATTCCCGCAGACAGGGACTTACTTCCTTCAGTTAACCGGGACACCTGTGCTGAAAGTGCAGCATACCCTTCCGGATCTGCTGCAGCCATCCGGGCTAACGCATCATTTAACTGGGAGAGTCCGGCGCTTAAGGAGTCTGCTCCATCGCGCAGCTTCGCGCCACCGTTTTTGAGCTTCCCGATCTTGTCTTTCAGATCTGCAGTATCACCGGATGCATCTGCAAATTTATCTGCAAGTTCATCCAGCTTATCGGTAATATCATCAAAATTGTCCTCCTCCAGGATTCCATTGGAATACAACGTTGCCGTAAAATCAAGCTTAAAATCTGTTGCATCAAACGATACCTCCATCTCCTCCGGCAGATCTACATCCTCATCCTCTAACAGCTCCATCGTATCAAGAGAAAGTGCACTCTGTACCCCCGGAAGCAGCATGCCATAAATCAGATAATCTCCATCAAGGTACTTCACTTCTCCGTTTGTCACACTGACATTCCGTGCACAGTCTCCGTCAAGCAGCATTCCGCTGATCACAAAAAACGGGGTAAAGTCATCACCACTTCCGGTCTGATTCGTATAATCAAAATGCATGGTAATCCTGCCATCCGCTCCGGCAAGGGATGCAGGCTCCACCTCCATACCGTCCAGATAATACGTGATTTTTACTGAAACCGGAAGTGTTGCAGACGCTTCTGCTGTGCCTTCATAGTGAATATCTTCTCCATGATTTTCCCATTCATAACGGCCGTCTCCGAGGTCTGTTACCTCCTCGTCACCTTCTTTATTCTTCAGATTCGTGAGAAACGTTTTGTCGGTGAGTTTCTGATCCAACCCGTTATTTTTCAGGGCAACATTTACGGTAATCTCATTTGGCGTCCCATCCGGAGCTGCAAGCACATAAACGGACTCTTCCTTATCATTTTCCATTCCGCTTTCGTGATATTCATAAACGACCGGTTCCTCATTTATATCCATTACATCATCGACTGCTGCTTCATCGGTTGTACCTGCGTCCGAAGCATCAGCATCCGTTCCCTTTGCCTGACAGCCTGTCAGCACAATAATCCCGACAATCACAACGATCACTGCCCAATAAAGCAATTTATTCTTTAACTGTTTCATATTTTCCACCCGCCTTACTCTACATTCTTAAGTGCCATATCCATTGGCACCCTGCTGATTCTGTGCAGCTCCAGTGCCGCCACCACAAGATAACAGACAAGACCGCTGCCAAACATTTGGATATAAGCCTGTTTGGGCACCCAGTACGGCAGCCAGCCGGTCATCATGCCTGACATCATGGCTTTCCAAATGATTCCAATTTCATACGATGTAACCGGAATACTTATAAGAACACAAAGCACCACCATAATCGAAGTCGGCAGAATATAGAGCCGTGCAATTTCTCCCCTGGAATATCCAAGGATTTTCGTCATGGAAATGGACTGTGCATTCTTTTCAATAATAATTTTGCTGAGCAGATAAACCAGAATGACAAAGATCAGAATGGCAAAGCCGCAGACCAGCTTCATCATTTCTCCCATAGAAAGAACCAGCTGCCGGGTGACCTTCGTCAGAGAATCCAGATCAAGGACCGATCCGATATATTTCTCATCAATATCGGTAATCTCCGTGTTGCTGAAATATCCGCCAAACATGTCATCACCCAGATCAAACACTTCGTTCAGATGATCACGGGTCATAAATACCGTAAGACCTGCTTCATAGGGGTAAGTTCCTGTTACCGTAAAGGTATAGGTTTGGTCCTCATACTTTTCCTTTAATGTAATTGTATCTCCCTTCTGCAGACCAAATTTTTCCGCATAGGCAGAGGAAATATAAACCTCATCCTCCTTTAAGGACAGATGCACGTAACGGCTGTTCGGTTCAATTCCGTAAAGCAGGATATCCTCAAGCATATAGCTTTCATCGGTTGAACGCAGTGTGTAGGCACTGAATTTCTCTGCATCCTGATTTTCCGTCTCTACATTCTGTTCAAACTGCAGCATTGAAAACAGCATTTTCAGCTTGTATTTATCATTCATCTCTGACACAGGCATGTTCAGGATATACTGATAGTCCGCAATCATATTGTCAGTGATGAGTTCCTGATAATGCTCCAGAATCGGCTGCATGACAAGCCCGAACATCAATAATACATAAGCAAACTGGATTCCTATAAACATAATGAGATAATTGGCCGCGTTCTGCAAAAGCACACGGATACGGAATCTGGTAAAGAACCGCAGTGACGTATTAAGCCGCACTGCTCTCCTCTTTTTCTTCCGGGAAAGATCCCTACGCAGGAACTGCAGCGGGCTCAGCTTCAGCTTCCGGTACAGAATCCAGAAATTAATAAGTATCATAAGTACCACAGGAACCACTGTGGTCTCCAGAAAAGCCTCTGCATTCCAGACCGTTTCATAGGTCGGCAGGCTGTAGCTCCCATAGTACATCCTGGCACAGATATTTTTCATTACGGTATAGCCCAGAATATTTCCAAGCACAGCACTGATCAGCGTCACAATACAGGGCATTGCCATATAATGACGGATCAATTCTCCCCGCGTATAACCACTTGCCCGGAGTGTTCCGATCACATTTGCTTCTTTTTCAATCGTATTTGAGGTCGTAATGGCAAAAACAAATGCCATAATTACAATGACCATATAAAGAAGAACAATCATCATGGCACGGTCACTGCCCATATCCTCCCCGGTAAAATTAATTGCCTGATTCTCAAACCGCGGCACATAATCCTTAAGAGCCACCTCTTCATTAACGTCACTCATCAGATCCTCAGAAACGGTCTTTTCTTCTGCCTCACTCTGTGGTTCGACATCATATTTCCAGGCATAATCATATTTCAGTTCATCCTCTGTAAATTGTGCAAATGTATCGCCTGAAACAATTGCCACGCCAAAGAGCATCGCATCAAACATGGAATCACTGTTATTTTCAAACAGGCAGCTGTAATCCGGCAATGCCACCAGCCCGGTGATGGTATACTCTTTGCCCGCAAGAAGAATTGCATCTCCGACCGTAAGCTCATGATTATCTGCAAACATACGATCCAACGAAATTTCATTTTCTTTCTCAGGAAAATCCCCTTTCATAAGACAAACGGTATTCACCCTATCCCGTTCTGCATAAATTCTCACTTTGGCACCAAAATCTGCCTCCTGCTCGACATAAAACTGGTCATACAGAGTGATTCCATGGGATTCCACCGCCCTTTTCTGCGCCTTGTTCATCTTATGCTCTGTCAGAAAATGTCCGTTTTCTATGTTATATTTTTCAAATCCTTCATTATAGGCCCTGATCATACTGTTGTCGGCCACCAGAAATCCGGAAATAAATCCAATACAGAGCACCAGTAGTAAAAAGATGACCAGATACTTTCCAAAGTCGCCCCTGATCTCCCTTGGGAGGCGCTTATTTAATGGGTTCTTCATTATCTGCCTCCTTACCAGTCGAGATCTTCGGCTTTCATTTTATCTTCGTTCAGGTAGTTCTTACGGATCTGTCCGTCCCGGAGCTTCACCACACGGTCTGCCATATTTTTGATCGCATCATTATGTGTAACCATAATAACGGTATTTCCGTACTTCTGGTTCACCGTCTCGATAAGCTTCAGGATTTCCTTCGATGTATTATAATCCAGCGCTCCGGTCGGTTCATCGCAAAGCAGAATATCCGGATTCTTCACAATAGCCCTTCCAATGGCACAGCGTTGCTGCTGTCCTCCTGATAACTGATTCGGGAGCTTATTCTTATGCTTTTCAAGTCCCAGTGTCCCGATCAGCTCCTCCACATCCAGTGGATGCTCACTTAAATAAGCGCCCACCTCAATATTTTCCTGTACGGTAAGATTTGGAATCAGATTATACATCTGGAAGATGTAGCCCAGGTGCTTTCTCCGGTATATGGTCAGACGCTTTTCATTCATATCCTCTGTCTTTTCACCATTGATCGTAATGCTGCCTTCATTCGCCCGGTCAATTCCTCCTATAATGTTTAAAAGGGTTGATTTACCGGAGCCGGAAGGTCCTAACAGTACACAGAACTCTCCCTTTTCCACGGATAAATCAATCCCCTTCAACACTTCTACAAGGCTGTCTCCCTCGCCAAAGTTCTTTTTAATTCCCCTGATTTCCAAAAACATCATTTTATCCTCCCTTTGCGGTTAGTCTATTCTAACTCGCGGAGTTTGTCAATATCATTTCTGCCCGGATAAAAGGATTTTAATAAAAAAATATTTTTTTGCAAAATCACTTGACCTAAACCTCATTAGATGGTATTATATCATTCGTGGCGTAAGTCAAGCGGAAGTGTCGGAACTGGCAGACGAGCAAGACTAAGGATCTTGTGAGCATTGCGCTCGTGTGGGTTCAAGTCCCATCTTCCGCAGGAAATCAAAAGACTCAGGTTAAAACCTGAGTCTTTTTGATTTATGCCGAGGAGTCCCTTGAACCCATGGTCCAAGGTCTCCTCGGCATTATCATGCCTCGTCGGTCGGTTCGGAGGAAAAAAGGTTCCCTGAACCTTTTTTTCTTCCCTCCTCACCCCATCTTCCGCATTGTTAAAGTTACCCTAAACCCTTGGAAATAGCAAATTCCGAAAAGGGAGTTGTCTTTTTCGAGCCTTCTATCACTTCATCCTCGAAAGCCTTGATTTTTAATTGCTAAGAGTAATGTGACATTCTGGTACATACTGCATGCGAAACATTTTTACCAGTTTTAACAAGCGGATGTCTTCCTCATTATATTCTCGATATCCATTTTCTTCGTTACGTTTTGGATGAATCAATCCACTCTTTTCATAAAATCTAATATTTTGGCTTGAAATCCCTGTAAGCTTTTCTACTTGTTTGATGTTCATCATTTTCCACTCCTTGTGTTTTTGATTTTTACACCCTGAACTTTAAACCATATACAAACTACAAGGTCAATACTTTTACCATTTTTTCTACTTTTTGAGGATCTACCATCTCATACGCATCCTTTTTTTCTGCATCATAAGAAAAATCCACATTCTGATATGAGGTTGTTCCATCCACGTTCCATTTCCGACAAGATGTATGCACCTGCTCCACTTTCGTATATTCCATCAAATCCTTTACATTTTCAGCATTTACACCGCTTCCTGCCAAAAATGTGATTTCTTTTCCATATTGGCTTTGCAGCCATTGCAATTGTTTTCTCCCCGTCCACACATCTGGTGCACCACCACTGGTAAGAATCCGGTCTGCTCCAAGAGAAATCAAAGTTTCCACCGCATTCTCCTGCTGTGCAACACAATCAAATGCCCGGTGAAATACTGCTTCCTTTCCTTTTTCATGAACAAGTGCAATCATTTCTTTCGTCCGTGTAACATCCAGTGTATGATCTGCATGCAAAAAGCCAAACGCAATTCCATCTGCTCCATGTTCTAACAGTATGCGCGCATCCAAAAGCATCGTCCGATATTCTTCTTCTGAATAACAAAACCCACCTCCTCTCGGTCGAACCATAGTCACAACTGAAATATCACATTGCTCTTTTGCACAAATCAAATGAGCGAGTGATGGTGTCAGCCCGCCCAAATACAATGCACTATTAAGTTCCACGCGATTTGCACCATTTTCCCAGGCACATTTCACATCTTCAAAACTACCACAGCAAATTTCCAGCAATCCTTTCAAAGAGTTCCCTCCTTATCTTCTTTCTTTTCCGATTTCCAATCACTTTCATTATATCCTTTCTGCCACACGGAATATTTTTCGAGTGTGCATGGCAAAGACGCAGGCGTAGCGGGCTACGCTGAGGATTTTTGGCATGTGCTATGGGGAAAATAGGCAGGTAATATGGTTTAGTTAATTTAAAAACGCTATACTAGCCATTGAACCCGGCTATTCCAATGGCATGCTCTTTCTCCACAGCTCTCCCCAGACGGAATCACACAGGTTTATGCAATATTCCAGGGAAAAGTCGGGATCCTGTAAGGTAATTTCATTCGCGGCTTCCAGTTCTTTCGAATAATCCTCCAGAAAATAGGTTGTTACACCGCCTAAGCCGGCTGTGACATGGCTGACTAAGGGGCGGACTCCGTAATCGCTAATCTCTGCTTTGCCGGCTTCGTTCTTTGCAATCGTAATCTCTGCCATACCACCTACCATACGGTTGGCAACTCCTTCACCGGTTCCTGATGTCCAGTTCACGAAATTACCCAGGGAATAATAGACCAGCATTTCATGACCATTCTCAGGATCTGTAACCCATTCGACAGGCTCGATCACATGTGGATGCGTGCCAAGAACCAGATCTGCGCCATTTTCCAGAAAAACCTGAACCCATTTTTCCTGTGAAGCATCCGGGGTAAGCCGGTATTCTGTTCCCCAGTGTGGACAGACAATCGTAAAATCTGCCAGTTCCTCTGCCCTGCAAAGATCCGCTGCCACCTGTTCCTCGTTAAGCAGATCTACCGCATATGGCATATCTTTCGGAAGTGCAATTCCATTTGTTCCATAGGTATAGTTCAAAACAGCAATGCGTAATTCCGGCAGATCAATGATCACCGGATCGGCACCACAGGATGTTGCGGTATCCGGAGTATCATGAATTCCCAGAATGGTAACCTGTGGGTATTGCTCTTTCCAATGCTGTGCACAGCTTATAAGCCCTGCCCGCCCTTTATCCATGGCATGGTTTGTGGCATGACAGATAACATTGAAGCCTGTACGCACCAGGGTATCACAGAGGCTGAAGTCTGCATTGAAGCAGGGATATCCGGAAATTCCAAGCTCAGAACCTCCGATAATTACCTCCTGATTCACAAGTGCCAGATCTGCTGCCGAAATTTCATCCTTTGTATGTGTAAACAAAGAATCGTAGTCATAGCTTCCATCCGGCTTTCTGCAGCTTTCCTCTACCGGCGTGTGCAAAAGCACATCCCCGACCATCACAATCCTGTATTCCGTTCCTGCTCCGGCTGCTTCCTCTTCGGATTCCGATAATGCATTTTCTGCCTGTCCTTGTGCTGACTTTCCCTCTGAATTTTCCAGACCGGCATCTGCCGGATCAGACTCTTTCTGACCGGACTCTGCCGAAGCAGAAGCTGTCTTCCGGCTCATTACGTCTGTATTTTCTACCGAAAGGCTTCCCTGTAAAGTACCATCGGACAATGTCCCCTTTGTTCCCGCACAGCCGGAAAACAAGGCAATCATCAGGATACATAAACCTATTGCCCTGTAATAACTGTGTGTCTTGCATAATCGCCGCTGCAGTCGCTTCATCACTGGTTAAGCTCCTCTTCTGCAATGCTGATCCATTCTGCCTCCGCATGCTTTTCATCCAGACCGGTGTAATAAAGGAAACACTGATCCTTGTCAAACAGCATACGGAAATTGTTCGTATCGAACTCGTTATTCGGACGGAATGCACCGTTTTCCAACAGTGTATAGGTCATCTGGTAATTAATGCAGTAGGCATACACCGTACTGTCCTGCTCACTTAACACCACCCATTTGCCGGAAATATCATCTGTTTCCTCCTGATCTGCTTCCCGGAGTCTCAGGACACATTCTTCTGTTCCGTCCTCATTCATATCAATACAGGTATAGGCTTCAACCACCATGCCCGAATCGGAATACGGATTCACCATGTTCGGTCCCAGATATTCTTCCATTGTACATGTGCCGGTATCACCGCCATAACCGTCTGCCGTAATTCCAACGACGGTCCCATTATGTAAAATGGTATCAAGATACCGCTGCTTAAGCATCTCATCTGCTGTGGCTGTTGCATCGATATCTGCATTCATGTTCGCACTCCAGATCTCATAGGTATCTATCGGCAGTGTGTCCCCGGGCTTCATGAGTGAAAGGAAATCTGCTCCCGGAATGACTTCGCCGGGAAGTGTATAAGAATCATCCGGATCATCACTCAGACTTTCCTCAAGAAGATCTTCAAAGGTAAGTTCTCCATCCACAAGAGAAATCTTCTGCATATAAGCTACACCCATATGTCCGTAATTCAGAATAATTCCATTCTGTGCAGGGCATGTTGCCATTGCCGAATGTCCCAGCGGTAATTCTCCGGCATAGACTGCATGTTCACCATCAAACAGATAGAGCCGGCCGTCAAAATCGGCTTCACCGGTACCAAACTTTACAACAAGCTCCGGAACCCCGTCCTTATCAACATCATAGAGATAATAACCATTCACGCCATAACCATATTCCGTTAACTGGTCATACTCCGGATCTCCGGGCAGATAGCCAAAAAAGGGAAGATCTTCTCCGAAATTTCCGTTTACGAGTTCTTTCATCAGAGCTTTGTAAGCATCCTTCCATTGCAGATTCTGATCTGCTTCCGCTTCTTCGTTAAGGTCTGTTGTTCCAGATATATCCGTATTCGGCTCTTCTTCACTGATTCCGGATTCTTCCGATGATCCGTCTGCAGGATTTTCCGTGATTACCATAGTATCATCCTGTGTTAGTTCTGCAATCTTTACACCGGCACTGCATCCTGTCATTCCGGTTAATATCATGCCCATACATAAAAGAACCAGTGCCTTCCTTTTCATAAATACCATATTCCTCTTTTCCATCATTCTTAAGCTTCCGGATGAGAATCTTCCTTATTACGGTTATCGCTGTCTTTCTTTTCCTTCTTGTTGTCGATTGCTTTCTTCAAGGCTTCGAGCGCTTCTGCATACTTACCGGAGGTCATGCTCGGATTGCCCTTAATCAGACCTCTCTGGAATACGTCCCTCACCTTACGGAATTCCAGATGATGATCCTTCTCTACAAAGTAACGGCTTCGCAGGTCTGAGAGCTTTTCCTTAACCTCTTCCGGATAAGCATACGGATTCACCTTCAGACGTTCCTTAACTACATTGAACCTCTCTTCGATATTGTCCATCAGATCATTCATACGCTCACTGCGTTCCTGTCTTCTTGTCTCACGTTCATCATTCGTAACCGCCGCAATCACGTCAAGCCGCTTCTGGATACGTTCCATTTCCTCCCGCACCTTCTCGAGTCCGACGAGGACACTCCGCAGGTCGAGCGCTGCCTTGAAGGATAATGTAAAATCAATCAAAATTCCCACGGACAACACCACAGTAACGATGTTAATCACCATTGCAGGTATCCTGAACACAAGTGCTTCCACTATTTTATGCAGAAACTGTGTCATAAATAACGTAAGAAATCCCCATGCCAGTGTAGAGGACAGACAGATTACACCTTTATAATTGAATTTCTGATTGGAGTAATCCCAATATCTTACCTTAAACAACGCTTCCATGGTAAGACCGGTTACCAGTTCAAGAACCGTTGCCCCCACGCATCCTGCAAGATAAGTCAGAATCAGATTATCCTGAAACGGCATGGATACCACAAGCATCATAATTGCTCCCGAACCGTAAATCGGCAGGAAGGGTCCTCTCATAAATCCACGGTTTACAAATTTCCGTTTGCAGATGGATACGTAGGTGCTTTCAAATATCCATCCAAAGAAGCAGTAAAAGTAAAAGAAAAACAACCACTGTATAAAGGTGTAATGATACATCCTTACAATCTCCTTTGTCCTTAGTTAAAGCTGATGACTTCTTCCTTTGGTTTCTTTGTCTGTTCTACACGGACTGCTTTTAAAACCGGACCTTCGCCGCCGTAATCGGCAAAGTATTCCTTCGTAACCTTTGCAGTTACCTTTACCCATTGCTTATTCGTCAGGGTATTCGTCTTATCATATTCACATGCAAAGCCCAGAAATGCCATATCCTCTGCACAACAGGTCATTGCCATGCGTCCCGGAATAAAATATCCCTCCGGAAATTCCTCCGGAATCAGAACCATGCCGACAAACTGGATAGTTTTACCAATATAACGGTCCAGATTATCCATACAGTCCAGATACCAGATTCCGAAGCCTTCATTATCCAGTTCGATAATTGGTGCATCCAGCTTATAAGGAAGATCCTCTTCAAAAATCTGGTTCACCTCTCCCTGTGAATCCTCGAAAATGATCTCTGCCTGCGGATTTACCGCCTTTACATTCCGCCGGTAGGAGGCAAGCTGATCGGTGAGTCCGTCACACCGGTTAAAGATGATCATTTCGGACTTCCGGAGCATTTCTGCAAGAAGAGACCTCATATTCGTGTAATACATCGGGAAGGTCGATGCATCAATCGTTGTAATCTGCTGTTCTACTGACCAGTGCCACGGCAGCTTCATATTCTTAAAGTTCCACATACCGTTATATTCAATAATGATCCGCTCCGGCTTGTATTTCTTATCAAGCTCCATCAGATTTTCCGGAGTGAATGCAGCTTCTTCATCGATGATCTCCATAATCGTTCTGCTCTGGCTTAAAAGCTCATCATCATACTCTTCTTCACCCTCTTCACAGACAATCAGCAGGGTCTTTCCTTTGGTCTGGAAATAGGGCTGAGCCAGTGTATAACAGATAAATTCGGTTTTACCACTTTCTAAAAAACCATTAACAATAAATACCGGTTTCATATTGCTTATCCTTTTCTATTTGCGATTTTCCTGTTCTTATCTTCTTATTTTGAGAACAGCTCTTTTAATGCCTCTTCCTTTAATTTGGATCCGATGACACAGAACTTACCGGTTACATCCGGCTTGCCCGGACGGATATTGCTTTCTCCCGGAACATAGTCAAAGTAAATGAATCCGCCTTCGGTACAGGGAACCATACCCTTGGCACGAAGAACCATTCCATACCTGTCATCATCCTCCAGGGCTTCAAGGATCTTCTCAAGATCTTCCTTACTGTACTGATCCGGAGTTTCCATACCCCAGCTTCCAAATATCTCGTCTGCATGATGATGGTGATGATCGTGGTCATGGTCATGACATCCACAGGTGCAGTCCTCGCCATGCTCATGATGATGGTCATGATCGTGATGGCAGCATTCACCATCGTGATCGTGGTGATGATGCTCGTGTTCATGTTCTTCCTCATCTTCATGGTGGTGGTCATGATCGTGATGGCAGCATTCACCATCGTGATCGTGGTGATGATGCTCGTGTTCATGTTCTTCCTCATCTTCATGGTGGTGATCATGGTCATGATGGCAGCACCCACCGTCGTGATCGTGGTGGTGATGCTCATGCTCATGCTCATGATCATGCTCTCTTTGCTCTTTCAGCTCTGCCATCAGCTCTGCTTCCAGATCGACTGCACCCTCGATGGTTGCAAGAATGTCCTTGCCATCCAGTTCATCCCAGGGAGTGGTAATGATGGTCGCCTTGGTATTATGCTCACGAATGAGCTCCACAGCCTTTTTCAGCTTGTCCTCAGAAATATTACCGGTTCTGCTTAAGATAATGGTTCCGGCATGCTCAATCTGATTGATAAAGAACTCTCCAAAATTCTTAATATACATCTTGCACTTAGAAGCATCTACAACTGCTACCGCACTGTTTAATACGACCTCATGCTCGTCAATGACATCCTGTACTGCTTTCATAACATCGGAAAGCTTGCCAACGCCTGAAGGCTCAATAAGAATTCTTTCCGGCTGATAGGTCTTCATGACCTCCTTTAAGGAAGTACCGAAATCTCCAACAAGGGAGCAGCAGATACATCCGGAATTCATTTCTTTGATTTCAATTCCGGCATCCTTAAGAAAGCCACCATCAATACCGATCTCGCCGAATTCGTTCTCGATCAGTACGACCTTGCTGTCCTTTAATGCTTCATTTAAAAGCTTTTTGATTAATGTTGTTTTACCGGCTCCTAAAAAGCCTGATACGATATCTATTTTTGTCATGTTTCCAACCTCTTTTCTTTAAAATAGACGGTAACCGTTCAGAACGGATACATCCAGACTCCATTCATAACATCAGAATATTATAGTCTCTTCCCCTGTTAAAGTCAAATTTCCGTCACATCCTCTACAGCTTTTTCCGTCACATTCTCTACGGCTTTTTCTGCTGTTTTTATAGCTTCTTTCCGGTCTTTGCTTCAACGAACCGGCAGATTGCTCCTGCTGCGTCCTCCGGAATCCATTTATGCTGGTTACGGATCATGGTTTCCCTTGCCTGTTCGCTGTCGAGTGCATCCAATGCCCGGAACAGCTCCTCCTTCGTCTTTACCGCCGGAATGGCCATGCCCCGGTTCTTAAAGCATTTCAGGTTCTTGCTTTCACAGCCGGGGATCGGTGATATATGAATCAGCGGAACTCCCGCAACTGCAGCCTCCGTGGAGGAAAGTCCTCCCGGCTTTGTCAGATAAAGGTCACAGGCCTTCAGATAATCCGGCATCTGATCCGTAAAGCTAAGCGGTATCACCTTTTGGCTGGGGTGTGCTTTCAACTTATCATAGAGCTTCCGAAAGCTTCCGCAAAGAACGATGAGCCGTACCTTCTCTTCATTTTCATAATGCTCTAACAGGTACTCCACAATCTGCTCAATGTGCCCGGCGCCCATGCTTCCACCCGATATGAGAATGTAATGCTTATCCTCCTCAAGGCCAAGCTTTTCAATGGCCTCCCTGCGGGATTCCTTCTGTGAAAACTGTTTTGATACAGGAATGCCAAGGGGCTTGAGCTTTTCTTCAGGAATATGAAAACGCAGGAAGTCTTTTTTCAGGGACTCCATCGGAATGACATAGGCATCACAATCGGTTTCCTCGGTAAAGGGAATACAGGCATAATCTGTTGCGATAAACAACGTAAACGGGAGCTCTTCTCCCAATGATTTCAGATATGTGATCATTTCTGCAGGATAAAGATGTGTCATAATCACCGCATCAAAATGATTTTCCTTCAGATAATCGTTGAGGCACCGTGCTGCCCTGTGATTAGCTCCATACACCGGCGAATGCCCCGGAAGTCTCCGGTAAGCCTCTCCAATGTTATAAATCACTCCAAAGAAACGCGGCATCCTTTTTGCAATAAAAATATACAGACCGTCAATTGCTCTGGTAAGCGCCATACTGCGCAGCATATAGGGATTCATCAGATGTACATGATGTCCCCGGCGTTCCATTTCTTCCTTCACGGCCTTTGCAGCGGAATTGTGTCCACCTCCCGTACCACATGTTAATATCAGTGCATCCATAATAACTTAATCCTCATTCTTTCCCGTTCTTCTGTACTAAGCTTCATTCGTATACACACAAGAATCGTTATCAATCCAAAGCCATACCGCACCGCCGGTATAACGTTAGTCACAAATAATCCTGCCAGCGTTGCAAGATATGCCGCAATTGTCCGGTAAAAATGCGGCTCCACGCAGACCACCACTGAAAAGAAAATAAAAACAAAAGCAAACACCAGTACCGGCATCCGGTAAGGATATAACCCCAGGAGGGAGCCAAAGGAAACCGCGATCCCCTTTCCACCGTGATGCTTCTGAAACAGGGGAAAGGTATGTCCCAATACCGGAGCCGCAATGACAAGCGCCATCCAGCCATCTGACAATGCCTGAGGTTCCATCCCCCACATATAAAAATAAACCGGGAGAATTCCCTTTAATAATTCACAAAGCAGTGTCAGTACTCCGCACCAGAAACCTCCCTGTATAAAGGCATTCGCCGTTCCCGGATTTCCATCGGTGCTTCCCTGCGTGATATCGGTTCCACATAGTAGTTTTCCCCAGATCTTTGCATATAACACACTGCCGGACAAATAGCCGAGCAGTATAAATAACAGTGCTCTTACCATCATATGTATTGCTCTCCCAGTTTTCACGCTCTCTCTATCTGCCTTCCGGCAGATGCATGTTAACATTATAACAAAATCCCTATATGATTCCAACAATAATTCTTGCCCCTGCAACAGTTGTAAAGTTTATGATAACCTCCATGAAAGAACATCCCTATGTGTAATAAATACGACATAGGGATGCTTTGCTGATGTTTTTCCTTCCATGATCTGTCTTATTTCCATTTAGTCGAGAATCTTTCCGTCAATGGAAATCGTAACAACCTGCCATGGAATAAATTTACCACTGTTTTTCAGAGCTGTCACTGCTGCATGCTCAAGTCCTCCACAGCAGGGAACCTCCATGCGCACGACCGTAACGCTCTGAATATCATTATGCTCAATGATCTGTTGTAACTTCTCACTGTAATCGATATCGTCCAGCTTAGGGCAGCCGATGATCGTAATTTTTCCTCTCATGAACTCCTCATGCATGTTGGCATAGGCATATGCCGTACAGTCTGCTGCAATTAACAGCTTTGCTCCATTAAAATACGGTGCATTCACGGGAACAAGCTTAATCTGGCACGGCCACTGTCCCAGACGTGACTTCCGGTATGCCGGTGCGTCAGAGGTATTCTCTGTCCCTGCATCATTATCCTCCTGTACCATGGTACGCATCCTTGATCCTGGACAGCCATGAAATCCCGGTTTTTCAGAGGCAGTCTGCTTTTGTGCTGCCATTTTCTTCTGATGCTCCTCTACTGCCTTTTCATCATATGCTGCTGCCTCACGTTCTACGAACGAAATGGCTCCTGTCGGACATGCCGGCAGGCAGTTGCCCAGTCCGTCACAGTAATCGTCACGAATCAGCTTCGCCTTTCCATCTATCATCTGTATGGCTCCTTCGTGACAGGCGTTTGCACATGCGCCACATCCATTGCAGAGTTCTTCATCAATCTGAATAATTTGTCTTACCATTTGAATTCCTTCCTTTCCTGATGTTTATCATTGCTTTTTCGCTGTACATGTGACATGATAGTGCAAAAGCAATTAAGAATATGTGGTTATAACCACGAATGGGGAAATTATGGACATTTTTCAAACTTTTATTTTTCAAAATTTAACCAATGAAGAACTGGAAGAGATGAAAAATCTGCATTTTCTTCGTAATGCTTCCTTTGAAAAAAACACGCTGATCTTTCAGACCGGAGACCGGATTCATGAGATCGGCATGGTTCTGAAAGGAAGTGTTCATATTGAAAGTATTGATTTGTGGGGAAACAGGAGCATTCTTTCCCATGTTCCGGAAGGGCATGCCTTTGCAGAGACCTATGCTCTCTGCCATGAACCCATGATGGTCGATGCTGTCAGCACGCAGGAAAGCGAGATTGCTTTTCTGGATACCGACATTCTTCTGGATGACCGCTATCTTCAGAAATCATGGTATGCCAAAATCATGCACAATCTGCTGATTATTTTTGCCCGGAAAAATCTGGTTCTTTCCAACCGGATCTTCTGTACCAGTGCCAAAACCATCCGTGAGCGTTTGTTCACCTACTTTTCGAATCTTTCCGTCCAAACCGGAAGCAGGACCTTTCAGGTACCATTCGACCGCCAGCAGATGGCCGATTATCTGAATCTCGACCGGAGTGCCCTTTCCAAAGAGCTTGGCAAAATGCAAAAGGAAGGTCTGATTGATTTTCATAAGAATACGTTCACACTTCACCAATAAATACGGAATGATCATCTCATTTTGCAAATGGGTTTCTTCTGATATAAGAATGTGCTACAATCATTCTGGGTTCAAAAAGAATATCCTCTACATATAAAAATAGACAATGACCACTCGGAGAAACCATTATCATAAACAAAAGTGAAAGAAGAAACAATCATGACCATAAAGAAATATCTCAAATCCCACAAACAGATGTCAGAAGCTTTTGTGACTGCCGCATTCTTATCCGTGTCCGGCGGTCTGCAGGATGCTTATACCTATATTTCCCGTGGGAAGGTATTCGCCAACGCTCAGACCGGCAATATCGTTCTGCTCAGCCAGCATATTTTTGCAGGCGATTTTGGCTCCACGCTGCACTATCTCATCCCGGTTGTTTTCTTTGCCTTCGGAGTTGCTGCTGCCGAGCTGATTCGTCAGAAGTATCAAAAGGCAGAACGCATTCACTGGCGCCAGCTGGTTCTGATTCTGGAAATTCTGCTGCTGTTTCTGGTCGGTTTCCTTCCGGATCAGTTCAATCTGATTGCCAATGCCATGGTTTCCTTTTCCTGCGCCATGCAGGTACAGGCATTCCGCAAGGTCAACAGCTTTGCCTTTGCCAGCACCATGTGTATCGGTAACATCCGCAGCGGTATGGAATCTCTGTGCGCTTATCATAAAACGCATAACAGGGATACCTTATACAAGGCATCCCATTATTTCGGCGTGATCTTTCTCTTCGCATTAGGCGCCGGACTCGGAAGCTGTTTCATTCCCCTCTGGGGACTAAAAACCATCTGGGCTTCCTGCCTGCTTTTGATGGTCAGCTTTCTGCTGATGTTTATCAGGGAAGAAATCGAAGAACATCCTGAAATTCTCGAAGAAGAAAAGGCCATACAGAATGATCTGCATGACCTTCATAAAGAGGCAAAAGAGATTGCTCGGACATTAAGGGAGGATCATTGATGCTTCTCCTCCCTTTTACCTGCAATTTTGCAAGTTCTGCCGGCAGGCACTGTATCTGTTCCTTTCCAAATCTTATATCTGTAGGAATCGCAAATGTGAAATTGTTCATACGCTCACCTCATTTTTCCCCTAAACCTTTGCCTTATACCGGTCATAATGCAGGGCACTCCGTCCGCTGAAGCATCCATCCAGCCGGCCCACGTACGAACTATTTTAGCATTCGCAAGACGTTTGTTTCCATCTTTCTCATCATCCACACTCCCCTTTCCGTATGTGTCTGATAACGGTTCCATGATACAAAAAAGCAAAGAAGCTTTGTTTTCGCCTCTTTGCTTTTTGGGACGCACGATATCACATTTTCATTTTACAGTCAACAACAATTCATAATTTTGTTTCAAAATATCGTCTCAAAAAGATCCGGAATCATGCCTATTCCTGTCCCTGCTGTTCCTCAAACAGTTCTATTTCTTCTCCAAGAACTTCATGGACACATGATGTATTCCCTTTACCAAGCTCATATCTTCCTCCTGAAATCTATGAAACAGTATAACATAAGCATATTTCCTTAAATATACTGATACATATCTGCAGCCGGTACGAAAACTACCGGCAGATCCATCGGCACTTTCTGCTTTAGAAGTCTTGCAAAATATTTCATTCCCAATTCCTCAGAATTAAAATGACCAACCTCCATAATTGCCTTATTCAATCCAAGCTGCCCTGCATCGCGAACTCCGGAAGCTGTAGTCCAGTCAATCAGTTCCCCCGGAATCAGCACATCTGCTTCATTATTCTGAATGACATCCGTAAACTCATGCTCTTCATAAGTATCCGCAGCAACCGGAAGGATATGTCCGCAAAACATCACTTTTTCGATCTCTGCATTCAGATTCCCAATTACGCGGATTGTCTTCAGATTCATCTTTTGCTTTAAAAAGCCGGCCAGCTCACGTACGGTTGTTTTCGGTATCCGGTATAAAATATGCGCGAACTCAAGCTCATCATTTACAGGGGATACAAGATAGTTCTCCCAACCAAGCTCTTTCATAATACCATAAGATATCCCATCCGGCTTCTGCATATGAATCTGGTCGTGATCACGATATACAGTGATATGATTCTCTCTTAATATCTTAAGCTTCTGCTGGTAAGCAGACCGGGGATCCTCCCATGAATACTGATCCTTGTGTGTATAAAAAACCGGTTCATGCACAATGATTAAATTGCATCCCTCTTCAACCGCTTTTTGCAGCACTTCAATGGACGCGCAACAGGATACCATAATGCCTGTCACTACGGCATTTTCATCTCCATACTTAATCCCGTCTACCGTATCTTCCATCAAAGAAACGCCATGAATTTCCTCTAATATAGCCGTTATCTCCTTGACCTTCATCGTTTTAACCCTCCTATTTAATCCTGCTTTATTCTTTTAGGACAAGCTGATCCCAGTCCTGTTCGTCAAATTTTTCACCAATCTGTGGCATAAGCGGGCATCTTCTGATTGAAATTTCTTTTTCTCCGAAAGTGATCCGGAATTTTGTACCTGAAACCCTTTTTAATGCACGTACTACAAGGCTTAGAACATTTTCTTCCTCCCAGCATGCACTTGCCGCAAACTTCTCTCCACGGACATAAGATACATGATATGTCCCATCCATGCCTGCATATAAGTCAGATGAAAAATCCTCATCCTCAATATGGATCCTGCATTCGGTTCTCCGGAATTCAAAGGATAGTGCAGACAGATTACGTCCATAACTTCCCCACTTTCCCGGTCCTCCGGTCAAATCTGCGAAGCAGGGAACGACTTCATCAAACACCTTGTACCGGATTCCGCTCCACTCATCCTCATGCGCCTTGTTTCTCACATTCCATAACCCCGGAATAGCCAGTTCCTCATTCATATACCTTAACTTTTCATAACTGTCTGATTCTTCCAGTTCCTCTTGATCCGTGATTCCCGGAAGCAGCTTTTCCCAAACAATATTCAATAAACGATCCGGGGAGAAAGATGCCGAAGTTATCGCAATAACCGCATCCTTATCCGGAGCCATAATAGCAAATTGTCCATATGCTCCATCTGCCCGGTACAAGCCTTCCGGAATACATCTCCAGAACTGGAAGCCATAACCATGCTGCCAGTTAGAATCATGATTATCAAACACCGGGTTGACTGTTGAAATTTGCCGGGATGTTGCCATATCAATCCACTCTTCATTGAGCAGACGCTCTCCATTCCATACACCTCGATTGAGATAAAACTGTCCAAGTCTTGCCATGTCTTCCGTCTTCACCCGAAATCCACTGCCTCCCATCTCAATATCTCCCGGGAGCATCCTACATGAAATATTCGTCATTCCGATTTTATCAAACAAGCGTGGTTTCAAATATTCTGAAACATTCAAACCGGTCTTTTTCTTTATAATGGCACACAGCATATCTGTACCGGTAGAGTTATACTGGAACATCGTACCCGGTTTATATTTGAACTCTGCATGCATGAAATCATGGATCCAGTGATCATAGGATTTCAATTTATAATAAATATCACTTTCCTGACCGCAAGACATGGTAAGAAGACTATACACATCCGCTGCTTTCACGTTCTCACCCGGATTTTCCGGAGTTTCATTTGGGAATAGATCCACAAGCTTTTCATCCAGTGACAAAAGTCCTTCCTGAACAGCAAACCCTACCGCTGTTGATGTTATGCTCTTGGAAAAAGAAAACATCGTCTGCGGTGTTCCGGAATCATAGGGTTTCCACCATGCTTCCTCACATACCTTCCCATGTCTCAATATCATCAGACTATGCAGTTCAATTCCTTCTGCCCGTACCTGTCTGATAAAATCCACAATACATTGTGAGTGAATTCCTACTTTTTCCGGTGATACTCTCTTCAATGCCTCCATGATGATTTCCATCCTTCGTATTTATTGTATTGCTAAATCAAGTGAACTCATTATATCATTGCATTTGGTGCTATTCAACAACTTTTTAGCTATTTCTCTATTATTTTTGTGTATAATATATAAATTTTATTGTGTTATACAATAGTTTTCTGTATATTCGCCTTGATTACTGGTTTCTTATCTACCTTGAATATTCTTGTGATATCCTATACAAAAGCTGATTAAAGGGAGGGAGTATACCATGAAACTTTTGCATGTAATTGCAAATAACTTTAAAAATTTTAATGACTCTTTCGAGATAGATTTTTATCACGATGGATTTATTTGCCGCTATGAAACCATTAAAAAAAACGCAGACAGTATTGCTCTCTCCAATGCTGTGCACAGCTTATAAGCCCTGCCCGTCCTTTATCCATGGCATGGTTAGTTGCATGACAGATAACATTGAAGCCTGTACGCACCAGGGTATCTCAGAGGCTGAAGTCCGCATTGAAGCAGGGATATCCGGAAATTCCAAGCTCAGAGCCTCCGATAATCACCTCCTGATTCACAAGTGCCAGATACAGGATGACCTGCATGACCTTCATAAGGAAGCCAGGGAATTTGCACATATTTTAAAGGATGAGCATTCACATAACACAATATAACGATGTTAGGGGGCAAAAGCATTTTGCCCCCTAACTTGATTCATTTAACTCTATTTTTTAAATGCTCAGCGAAAAAATCATATAGTGTCTGATCATACTCTTCCCCTTCAAAATAACCATGTCCCTGATTTTTAACAACCACATATTTAGCGAAATTGCCATACTTCTCTGCCTGTTCACAGAATTCAGTATTTACCGTATAAGATATCCTGTCATCTGTATCACTGCTCATTGCAAGTAATGGACAATGCTTCTTATTAATGTAAGTCATAGGATTTGTTTTATTAAGCACGTCCTTCATTTTCTCTGGTGATCCCCCATAAATCACCGCAAATCTAGGTGGATAGTCAGGATCAACAGCCATTCTGATATTGTGGAACTCCAGTGCATCTAATGCACCATACCATGAAACAGCTGCCTGAATCTCACTGGAAACCCCTTCACATCCACCCTTGTCCTCAAAGTCAGGAATTCCTTCCGATACAGACATAAGCCCTGCAATCTGTCCTCCGCAGGACTCGCCCCAAATTCCAATCCGTTCCGGATCGATTCCAAATTTATCTGCATTCTTTCTCAAATATCTGACAGCACATTTACATTCTTCCATCTGTGCCGGGAAAGGTCTCACCTGTGCCAAACGATAGTCAATACTGGCAAGAAAATATCCTTCTTTCACTAAATGAAGGAATCTTCTTTCAGGACGACATTTTCTACTGATATCTTCCTCTGTAAATCCACCTCCATGAATCCAAATGATTGCAGGCTTCTTTTCTTTTATCTGCTGGTCATAGAAACAATCCATACGAAGTATACCATCCTCCGTTACTGAATAGATTTCTCCATCAATAACGGTAACACCTTCTCTGTTGAAATTGACTCTCTCCGCAGATACTATATCTTCATTATAATAATCATTGTTTGCATCTTGCACAAATAACATCCTCCCTTCAATACAATGGGGTGGAGCTTATGTCCACCCCAGATCCTGTAAAAGCAGATTTCAAAAGTTTTTATTACTTATTTTCAGCCAGCCATTCATCCAGCTGCTTCTGCTTTTCCGTAATAATATCATTCACCCCGGCCTGCTCGAGTTCTTTAAGCATATTTGAAAGCAGTTCATCCGTATCTCCCTGATGCAGCATAAGCGGATTATAATATTTTGACATAACATTATTAACTGCTGCAACCTGATCAGATACATTAGTAGGATCAAACACAAATCCCAGTGCCGGAGAACTGAGGGATTCCTCATTAGATTGGATTTGTGCAGCATAACTTTCCTGTGTATCAGGAGCCCAGGGATATGCAATCAGCATATTAGGCCAGAATGATCCCATGCCCGATGGCCAGCCAGAAGTTGTAGCACTTTGAGTTTCAGGGTCAACATAATCTAAATTTCCCTGATCTGTTACTACATAATGCACACCTTCAATACCATTGCAGACAATGTTGCTAATATCAGGATCTACATACATTGCATTTAAGAAAATCATAGCTGCTTCCTGGTTCTTACTTAATGCAGGAATACACCATGTCATACCGCTTACATTTCCAGTTGTGATCCATGCATTTTCATCAAGCTGTGCGGAACAGGTAGGATATGCAATAGAACTTGCATATACACTATCGCAAATTTCTTCATTTGCATATCCGGCAAAGGTTCCAAATGCACTTTGATCATGCAATGCGGAGAAGGAAGAATCCTGATAGTTAATAGCATCCTTACGAATAAATCCTTCATCTACCCATACTTTAGTGATATCTAATAAATCTTTAAAATCATCTGTTGCATAATAGTTTATAACCTTCATCTCTGTATTATCTTTATCCAGTTTAAGACATGCATATGCTTTATCCCCTCCGAGCCAGTCAAGTCCAGATGCATCGTATAAAGAACCACCTGCACCCGTTGAAATCATAGTAACATCAGGATAAATTTCATGAACTTTCCTTAATGCATCCGTTAAACTATTAAGATCTGTAATATCATCACGGGAAATACCTGCTTTATCCAGCATTTCCTTATTCATAATGAACATAGGTGCATTACCATAGCAGGAATACTTTGGTGTTCCATAAGTCACACCACCAATCTTACCGCATACCAGATATTCTCCCAGCGTGTCTTTAATTCCCTGTCCATATTTATCAAGCAGATCATCCAAAGGAGCAATAGCACCTTTACCTGCCAAAGAACTCATACTTTCCATAAAGCAGCAATTAAACAAATCAATCTGACCATCTGCTAATAGAAGATCTATCTGCTGTCCCCATGACGAGAAATCAATAAAAAGGAAATTCACCTGAACAGGATAACCCTTTTCCAAAAGCTTCTTATTTAATTCTTCCTGTACCTTATCACGATCTTCACATGGATTCATCGTAATCATAACAGGCATTGTAATTGTGGTTACTTCCTCCAGTGTAGGTGTCTCATTTGATTCACCTGCTGTTGTCTCTGCATCAGCTTCCTGAATTTGTACATCCTGATTTTCCTTCGGGCTTTCAGCTGTTTTGTCTGAACCACAGGCTCCTAATAGCATTGTTAGAGAAATCAAAACCGGGATTACTTTTTTTACAATCTTTTTCATATTCACATCCTCCTATAAAATATGTTAAATAATTATTATTTCGTCTCTTCAGACAGGACAATTGCTGCATATTCCGGATCATTCTCATCCGCAGTTGTCATTCCTGGCAGACAACATATTCTGGCCGTCTCTCCATCACGAATGGGATTTTCGAAAGGTTCTCCTGTTTCATAATCTGCAAGTTCGGCTACCCTCTTACATCGTTCCATATCTTCCCTTTGTAAAGGATTATAAGAGTGAGAGGCCAGTATTTTGTCAAACGGCAATTTTAACAGCTTATCCATTGTATGGATATAGGTTTTCCTGGATGCGGCTCCATAGCCGAAGACCAGCACAGTTCGTAAAACGGAATCCCCCACATATATAATTTTTCTTTCAGGAATAAAATACGCCCTGCTTCCTGACGAATGTCCTGGTGCATCATATACCATTAAAGTAAGGTCTCCAAGATCGAATGTATCTCCTTCATTTGTCGGAATCAAGTGTCCAAATCCGCGCCCCAAATATTCTTCTTCATCAAAGTTTTCCGGTAAATCCCTATGCTCCATCATGCTTTTTCTAAAATAAACACTATTAGAATAAGAACATGTCGGAATATCTTCTTTTCCCATATAAATAGACTGGGTAAACTGTCCATTTCCACCAATATGATCACAATGACAATGTGTATTAAATATAATGAGGGGCAGACTAGTTATGGACTTTACCAATGCAGGCAGATCTCCCAATCCCAAACCGGTATCAATCAACGCCGCTTTTTTGGTTCCAATTATCAAATCACATGCAGCATTTTCAGAGCTGTTAATACGTTTGATTCCTGGAGCAATATCTACAACATCATAATAATTTGACATCTTGCTCACCTTCCTTCTGCTTACTCAATTATGCCATAAGCTGCCGCACGAATCTGTCCATGAACGTTTCCATTTAATGCAGGAAAAAGATTCTGCATAAATACGATAGAAACTCCATCTTCGGGATCTGCCTCACACCATGTGCCAAATCCGCCAGTCCAGCCAAAAGCACCAAGAGAGCCATTATTGTTACCCTGTGATTTATTGAGCAATGTACGAACTCCATAGCCATAGCCATAGCCTTTATTATACTCATCTGTAAAATCTATTAATTGCTGTTCATTTAATGTATTGGTTCTCATCAGATCTATTGTCTTACGTCCCATGATACGGACACCATCCAATTCGCCTCCATTTGCCAACATTGACATTAATCTGGAATAATCACGCCCCGTCGAGAAAAGTCGAGGATTCCCGGCTCTATATTTTGGATCCGGATCATGTTTTAAGTCCATATCCGTATTGGTCAATTCAAAGGTTCCATCTGGTTTTTCTGCATATAAGCAGACCATTCTTTCTTTTATATCTCCAAAAAAGTGAGGCGCAGTATCCGTCATACCAAGAGGTTTAAAAAGAATATCTGCAAAAACATCATTCGCTGGCTTATCACAAATAGCTTCAATCAGACCTGCTGCCAATTCACTGGAATAACCATACATCCAGTGTGTTCCCGGTTCAAACGCCAGAACAGCACCGGACATTGCCTTGATTTCTTCCCGAAGATCATAACTTCCTTTTTCCCACAACGGAGCCATACATGATGCCATACTGCGTTCAGTATAGTTCTGGCTATCTTTCATGAATGGCATGCAATAAGGAAGTCCGCAAGCCATTGTCATGACATCCTTTACTAAAATGGGACGGTTCGTATCTACAACCTGTTCTTTACCATTTGAGTCCTTAATCACCTTTTTACTGGTCTTCCATTCTGGAAAATACTTGGAAATAGGATCATCCATGATTAACAATCCGCGTTCGTATAGAATCATTAACGTTGTATATAATGGAAGCTTGGACATAGAAGCCATACGAAAAACAGATGTATACTGTAATTTCTCCCTATTCTCCACATCAGAATAACCAAAGCATCCCTCATACAACATTTTCCCATGCTGTGCAATATGTAAAGTACATCCTGGAAGTCCTTTATCAACCAGTCCCTGCAACAGCCGATCTACATTTTCATATTTCATTTTTTCTCCTCCTTCAATAATTATATTTTTCATTTATCCTTTGACACTGCCAATTACAATACCTTTTACAAATCCCCTTTGCAGAAAAGGATATACTACTAATATAGGAATTAATGCTATAACTGCAATTGCCATACGAATACCAATACTTGGAGTGCGTATTCCCGATGCAATGGATGTGGTCAATTCAGAATTTCTTAAAAAGTCCATACTGGATATCATTCTGTTTAACACATTCTGAATCGTAAACAGTTCTGTTTTACTTACCAGATAATACATACCATTCATCCAGTCATTCCAATATCCAAGTCCTGACAGTAATGTAACGGTTGTTAAAATAGGTTTTGAAAGTGGCAGAACTATCTGTCCCAATATTCTCCATTCTCCAGCACCATCCAGTTTTGCCGCCTCCAGCAATTCTTCAGGAATACTGGTTTGGAAAAACGATCTCATAACAATAACCGTAAAACCATTCATCAGCAGATTAGGAAGCAGCAACGCAAAGATAGTATCCTTGATATGAAATGTTTGTGTCCACATCAGATAAGAAGGAACCAAACCTCCATTAAACAGCATGGAAAAAAACACCATAAATGCAAATATACTTCTTCCCGGAAGTGTTTTTTTAGAAAGACCATAGGCAAACAATGTTGTAACTGTAAGACTGCTCACCACACCAATTGTAGTAACAATAAACGTCATCTTATATGCTTGCAACAAAGTAGCTCTGGTTTTCCATAAATATGCATAAGCATCCAACCCCCATTTTGCCGGAAAAAAGGAATATCCATTTTGCACCAGTACTTCTTCGGCGGTAAAAGATGAAACGACCAGCAGAATCAATGGAAGTATACACAACAGTGTCATAATAAATAAAACCACATTTGCAATTATTCTTAATTTTTTGTTATACTGCCCCATAACTATCTCCTTCTAAAAAAGTGCATATTCCTTTTCTACTTTTCGTACAATCAGATTAGCCCCCAGAACAAGAAAGAATCCCATGACAGACTGGATAAAATTGGCTGCAGCTGCACGTCCGAGATCATTTGTCTGTAACAATCCACGATATACAAATGTATCAATGGTATTCGTGGTATTAAAGAGCATTCCGGAATCCATAGGCACCTGATAAAACAATCCAAAATCAGAATACAGGATACGACCTACAGAAAGTAAAAGCATTGTAATGAGCACCGGTTTTAAAAGTGGCAATGTAATAGACCAAATCTGTGTCCAGGCTGAGGCACCGTCTACTTCTGCAGCTTCATAATATGTTCTGTCAATGCCAATAATTGATGCAAAATAAATGATACTGCTATATCCAAAGGTTTTCCAAATATTTACAAACACCAGAATAAACGGCCAATACTTATCTTCCGTATAGAAAGAAATAGGATCAAGTCCCAAAGGACGAAGAATCTGATTATTGATCATACCATTCTCAGCCCCTAAAAAAGCATAAGCAATATAGCTTACCACAACGTATGACAACAAATGTGGTATCAGGATTAATGTCTGATAACGTTTCTGCCATTTTCTACTGCATTCATTCAACAAAATAGCAATAAATACAGAAAAAGCCGTTCCAAGGAAAATAAAGACGATATTATAAAGAATTGTGTTTCTTATAATAATCCAGGAATCAGGGCTTCTAAATAAAAAAGTGAAATTTTTGATTCCTACCCATGGGCTGTCCCAAATTCCCTTTGCATAATTCATTTTTTTGAAGGCTAGCTGTAATCCGGGCAATGGGAGATAATTATTGATGATCAAATAACATAGCCCTGGAATGATCATAATATAAAATGGAAAATTTTGTCTGATACGTTTTGAAAGTTTAATTTTGCATTTTTTCATTGATCTTACCCTTCTTTCCATAAATATATGCCGAAAAAACTATCATACCAATCATAAACACTGACGCCATGGCCAAAAACATCGCCTTGTAATCGCTTACGTCCGCAATTTTCCCTGCTAAAATTGGTCCAAATCCATTTCCCAAATCGCTTCCAATATAATAAGTACTGGTTGCTATACCAATTCTGCAAGCATCAACTTTTTTCACACATGCGGTTTGTAAAGAAATCTGTCCTCCTACATTTCCACATGCTTTTAAAACAGCTGCGACCAAAATTGGAATCAATCCATAAGAATAACCTATCAAAAGCATCGCAATTCCACTGACTGCAAGGGAAATATTTACAATAAATAAAATAGATACTTTGTCTAAAATCTTACCAATGGTTAATCGAAGTAAAAAAAGAAGAGTTGCATTAACCACAAAAAATAAAGATATATTTGTGATCATTCTTTCTTTTCCAATCAAAACCAAAAAATTATTAGTCACACCATTTCCCACCGAAAAGATTCCGCCAATCAGCGCATACAAAATGCATTCCCTGGCTATAAAATTATCAATATGAATTCCTTTGCCGGCTTTGGAGTCTAAGTTCATTTTTTTCTTGCCGCAGCCATCATATTGAACCCCCAGTAACGCTAACATAGCTGATAAAAAAACCAGAATTGCACAAATGATAAACAATGTGGTATAACTGAAAAAGTCTTTAATCCACAGCCCAATTGTAGGTCCAATTATCTGGGAGATCACCTGTCCGATTCCAAAAACTCCAAAGCCTTCATTCATTCGTTCATCCGGAATATATTCTGCTGCTAATGCAAGATTCACCGTAGTGTTAATTCCAAACGCCGCACCATGAAGCAATCTGATCAGAATCAGGGGAACAACAGCATGGCACATCGAATATCCCAAGAAGCAAGCCGCAAGCATTACTGTTGTAATTACTAATAAATATTTTTTATTAAAGTTATCCGAAAAGAAACCGCCAAACGGGCGAAGTGTTAATGCAGCTATCGAAAACACGCCAGCAATGATTCCTGCATACGTCAGGGATGCTCCTATTGTCACGGAATACGATGATATTAAAGTTGCTATCATACTATAACCTAACGAGGTTGCAAAGCTGATCAGCATTAGCTCTATAAATGTGATGTTATAAAGCCTTGTTTGTTTGCTTTTCATAAAACACCTCCTCTCTTGCTTTATGTTGCATTTTCGTTTTAGCATAATATGATTATAATCTGATAAATTGCTTTTGTCAACAATAAATATTACATTGATTATCAAAATTTATGCCTATCAAATTGCTTTTTTCTTATTTTTTTGTGCAAATTGCCATTTTATTGCCTGAAATAAATTATACCATACATCATTTCAATTTCTTTTTTATTTTCTTCCAAATTTGCATTTTGTTTTAGCTTAATAGTATATACAACATTCTCTATATCTCAGGCAAATACTGCATAAAATAAGACTGATTCAGCTAAAACACTTTCATGCTAAATCAGTCTTATTTACGCCTTATTCTATAAATCCACCGCAACTTTCACGAAAACAGTATTCTTCATGTAATATCCTGTTAATTGGCATCTGTATATTTTTATCCAATACCGTCATTAACAAATCAAGTGCTGTTTGGGCCAAACACTCCATCGGTAAATAAACACAACTTATCGTGGGAGACAAATAATTAAAATAGTTATAGGTACCATAAGCTAATATTTCCATATCATCAGGAATCCGTACACCTGCTTTCTGACATGCATTCAATGTACCAATTACCTGTTGTGGCATAGATATAAACATTATACTTGGATAATCTTTCCCCTCTATGATTTCCTTCATGGCAATAAATCCGCCTTCATAGTCACGTTTTGGAGTATCTATGACCCACTGTTCCTTTATTTGAATTCCATATTGTCTGCATTGCTCCAAGAATCCCAGTTTACGAATGGTTGCACCTCGTCCCCGTTGATGGCTTCCAATATATCCTGCTGTTTTATGTCCACGTTCCATAAACAACCTTGCAATATTCTGCCCAACCGCGTAATCGTCAAGACAAATGGAATGTAAATTTTCTTCTCTTCGAAGCAGTACCACGATAGGAAGATTTAATACACTATTATTCAGAAAATCCTCATCCACATCAGTTATTCCATATACAATGACACCGCTGAACTGTTGCGAAGTAAGCAATTCTCGTTCCTGAAACAACTTATCTGGATGAAAAAAGCGAAAAATGAATTCCACACGATATCTTTTTGAATCAGCTTCTTCCTGGAGGTGTCGATATATACTGCTCATTATCTCATCTGCATACAAATAATTCCAAAAAACACCAACAACTCTCTCTGGCATTCCATTACCTGCATTTCTTAGTCTTCTTGCAAATATATTCGGTTGATAATTCATTTCCTGTGCTACAGTTCGCACTCGTTCCTGTGTTTCCTTGGAAATACGCATAGCATCGCCTCGTCCATTTAAAACGATAGATACCGTTCCTACAGAAAGACTAAGTTTTTCAGCAATTTCCTTGATTTTAACATTATTGTTAGTAGGCATATTCCTTCCTTTCCATATTGAATTCTTATAAATCATTTATACTGGTATTTTAGCTAAAACGAAAACGCAATATATAAAAGTCCATATAGATGCTACTATTCAATCTTCACAAAGAAATTCTTTATAAATATTGTAAACATATTAACTCACGAAAGCAATAGACAAATCAGAAATTATAAACAAAAAACAGCTGCCACACCATATTTATTTATAGTGCAACAGCTATTTTATTCTCTAATCTGAATCTGCTTAAAATTGCCAAACCATAGACAAATGTCCTATCCGTCAATTGTCTGCATATTAATAGATGTTTATTTTCAATGAAGCTAAACCACAACACCCTTTTGTAACATGATATTGGCGTACAAAGCACCTTCGCCTGTCGCGATGATCGCATATGCCTTCTTCGCCTCTTCATAAAATGCGAAGCGTTCAATCTGCCCAATAACTGCATCACCGCGTTCATCCTTCTGCCGGACGATTCTGCTGTATTCCTCCCAGATCGGTGTTTCTACCGTATCTCCGGGCATAACCTGCATGAGATTCACCGGATGCTCTACATAGGTATCCAATGGAAACAGCTCCAGAACTGCCTCAAGGATTTCACAGGTTCCATGACCGTCCATCCGAATGACAATTGCATCCTTTCCCATGGATTCGGCCGGGAAATTTCCATCCGCAATAACCAGTCTGTCACTATGCCCCATTTCGCATAAAACCTTTAATAACTCCGGTGATAAAATTTTAGGAATTCCTTTTAACATATAAACCTCTCTTCTTAATTCGTATTATGTTGTAACCACTCCGTTTTCATCCCAGAGGTCTTCCCAGCCTGTGGCGCCTTTCCACAAAAATACCTGCCCCTTCACCAGACGGCAGTTCCGGTCTTCCTGCCGGATTTCCTCCATCTCTTCGTCTGTCAAAGGATCACAGGTGGTACATTTCAGATTGGAAATGTACTGGCTCTCCTTCACGGAAAACGGAATCGGTACCTGCCCGCGCTGAACTGCCCATTTCAGGCAGATCACGGCAGGGTGCACCTTATGTGCTTTAGCCGCCTTTACCACTGCAGGGAGCTCCATGTCTGCCACATCCCCTGATGTTCTGTCTCTTTCCGGTCTGGACGGTGAGCCAATCGGACAGTATCCAATGGGAAGAATATGATGCTTTCGTGCATAATCAAACAGCTCCGGCTGCTGGAAGGAAGGATGCAGCTCCATCTCAAGCGCTGCCGGCTGTATCCTGCAGAGTGGAAGCACCTTTTCTAACTTTGGAATCGTCATATTGCTCATTCCGATGTAGCGGACAAGCCCCTGATCCACCAGTTCCTCACACTGTCTCCATACAGACATAAACTCCTCAAGTGAAAACGGTCTGGAATCCGGATTTCTCGCATCTCCGCTGCATCCCGGAGCATGATAGTTCGGGAATGGCCAGTGTACAAAATACAGGTCTATTGTTTCAAGTCCCAGATCCTTCAGACTCTTACGGCAGGATTCCATAACCTGTCCCTGCCCGTGCATATCATTCCAGACCTTGGAGGTAATGAATAAATCCTGTCTCTGTACCACTTTTTCTTCAAAAAGCCTGTGGAGCACCTGTCCGATCTTATCCTCATTCTGATATACTGAAGCACAGTCAATCAGCCGGTAGCCGTATTTCACCGCACCATATACTGCTTCTGAGACCGCATCTGCACCGTATTTGTCTGAACCGAAGGTTCCCAGTCCCACACAGGGAATTTTTTCACCACTGTATAATTCCCTGGTCGGAATTTTGCTTTGTTCCATCACATCAATCATTCTTTTCCTCCGCATGAATCATGAAATACAACTGCAACCTTGCCACACTGTCCGCCAGCCATGAGGCGGTATGCTTCACCTGCCTGTTCAATCGGGAATTCATGAGTGATCAGATCCTCCGGATGAATGTTCCACCGGACCAGTCTCTCCACCAGTTCTTCCATTCTCCAAAGCGAAGTTACCCAGGAGCCATAGATCGTCTTTTGTCCATGGATGATATCCGGACTTGGATTGAAGGTGCAGGTTCCGCCTTCTCCTACGAATGCGATTTTGCCCCATTCTCTGGTCGCACGTATAGCAAGCTGTCTTCCTGCATCGTTTGCAGAAGCATCAATGGCTCTTTCAACGCCCTTGCCATCCGTAACCTCCAGAATCTTTTCCAATGTATCCTCTCCCGGTTTAAACACATAATCGGCAAGTCCCAGCTTCTTTGCAAGATCAATCCGGTAATCGTTCATTTCAACACCGATCAGCTTATTGGCTCCCAATGCCTTGGCAAGCATCAAAGCTGCCAGTCCTACCGGTCCAAGACCTGTGACTAAAACTGCATCGTTTCCACAGATACCGATTTTTTCGATTGCTTCGTATACGGTACCAAATCCGCAGGCCACCTGTGCCCCATCCTTATAGGTCAGCTCATCCGGCAATGCTATGAGGTCTTTTTCCTCAGCAAGAATATAGGGTGCCATTCCGCCATTACGCTGCCAGCCATAGGCCTGACGGAATCTGCTCTTACAGGAAATGTAATATCCTCTTCTGCAGTCATTGCAGACACCGCAGCCTGATATATGATATACAATGACACGGTCACCCTTTTTGAAGCGTTTCAAGCCTTCTCCTTCTTCCACAATAATACCGCAGGGCTCATGTCCGGCAACCATACCGGGAATATAGCCTTCCGGTCCTTTTCCTGTATGTTCCCTGTAAATACACCGGATATCGCTGCCACAGATGGTGGTTGCTTTTGTCTGAATCAAAACCTGTCCATGTCCCGGTACCGGAATTTCAAAATCCTTTAATTCTACGGTGCTGTTTCCCGGAAGAACAGCTCCCTTCATCAACATTTTCACTGCCATAATCATACCTTCTTTCTTCATTTAACATGTATGTCACTTTTGTTCCCTCTGTTACGGATCTGATACTTTCTGATATCTGCGCGCTGTTTCAAATAAAGTATTTTATACTGTAATTATAAGCTCCTCACATAAAATTATTAGTGTCATATCTGCCGTTTTTTACAAAAATATGTCGTATTATTATAACTTTCATGCTATAATATCAGTGCTTCCCTGTAATCAGGATCAGGTGCTTTGAGCTTCAGACTGTAATCGTTTGGCCACACCATCCATAAGCTGCCGGATGATGAGGACTGGCTGAAAATATAAGAAGGTGTAATTCTATGAAAACCTCATATCATGATATTGATATCCATTTTTCAGTTGAAAATGTAAAGATCCACGCGTTGAATATTGTATTTGAGCTTTTTACCAGGACGATTCCCACCCATAGCCATGGGAATCACTGTTACGAAATCCATTATATTCCGGCCGGTTATGGGAAGCTGGTCGCAAATGGGCAGTATTATGACATATCGCCCAATACTCTTTTTGTCACCGGTCCCCACATTGAGCATGCCCAGACACCGCTTCAGTCAGATCCCATGCAGGAATATTGTGTTTATTTAAAAATACGAAGCCAGCCTGCCGGAACAAAGAACACACCTGTCATCAGCGCTTTTACCTCTGCTCCCTTCTGGATCGGCAAGGATACCCAGGGAATGGAGGCTCTGATGAAACAGCTTTTTTATGAACTGGGGCACTCCTATACAGGACAGCAGGATCTGATCCGGATTCTTTTATCCCAGCTGCTGATTTACACTGTCCGTAATTATGAAGATCACCCTGTTTCCAATCTGTTTCTTTCGCATAACAGCATGGCTGACTCCAAATCTGTTATTATTGACGAATATTTTCTCTATGAATACCAGACCCTGTCCTTAGAGGGATTGTCCCAGAGACTGAACTTAAGCGCAAGACAGACACAGCGTCTTCTGATGGAACACTATGGGAAATCCTTCCAACAAAAAAAGGCCGAAGCCAGAATGTCCGTTGCCGCCATTCTGCTCTCCGACCAATCCTTAAGTATCACAGACATTGCAGAAAACCTGGGATACTCCTCTATTGAACACTTTTCTTCCTCCTTCCGGAGATTCTACAACACAAGTCCCCGGGAATTCCGGAAGCACCTGTCATAGTTATGGGAAATCATTCACCGTCCTACGCCAGTTCAAAGGAACGCAGACTCGGTGCTCCATCTCCCCGGTAAGTCAGGTAAATTGCCTGTACGCCATCCGGTATGGAAACCGGTGCCGTATATTTTTCCCAGACATTCGTATTCTGTACCGGCAGCTTTGCAAGTACCTCTCCGTTCCATGACGTTTTCACCTCAAAGAAGCCATTTCCATAGCCTCTTACCCAAATACTGATCTCACGGATATCCTCACACAGGAAGTATTTAAAGCCCGCTGTAGCTGATTCCGTAAAATTGGCGATATATCCCGGCTCCTCATCTCCGTCCCTGCCATCCTGCATGACTCTTGGGACATTGCTTTTTCCTACATATACAGACGGCACATCCGTAAAGAGATTACAAGCCAGATATGCCGGATACTCTCCCTTTCCCTTCAAAGGTCCGCCATTTAAGCCACAGGAAGTAATCTCTGCCTGTTCGATGCTTCCGTCTTCCCGGATGGTAAGCTTCTCCGCACATCCCTGCCGGCTGTACCATGTATTATTCGTATGGCGATGATAGAAAATATACCAGTCTTCACCGATCTGTACCATGCTTCCGTGATTATTCGCGCCATAGGCCGCAGGCATATCCGCCGGCTTATAGCTGTCGATATGCAGGTCACAGTTACTGACAATTACTCCTCCATAAACAAAACCACCTGTAGGATGATCACTCACCGCATAACACAGCTCGTGCATTACAATCGATGAATAGATAAAATAATAGGTATTATCCCGTTTCCGTATGGAGGGAGCTTCAAAGAACTCATGTCCCTCAAATCCGGTTCCTGCACTGTATTCACAGCCGGGTGCCACACGCTGTGGCGCCTTTTTAATGGTCAGCATATCCGGACCAAGCACCGTCACCATAGCTCCGGTACGGGACTTATCTCCCCGTGCACAGAAGCCGGTATACAGATAGGTATCCTCCCCTTCCGTTAGTACTCCGGGATCAAACTGCGGTTCATCCCCCGGCTTTTCTCCCAGACGGGTACCATCTTCATAATGTACATATCCGTAGAATTCGTAGGTTCCTGCCGGTGTATCACAGACTGCAACCGAAACTATAGATACATGATCCAGTACATAATACAGATAATATCTTCCGTCCGGCCCTACCGTAACATCCGGTGCATACAGGCACATCTTCCCATCCCGGTTTAACGGATCTGAGGTCTTCGGATAGATCACTCCCTCATACCGCCAGTTGCCAGGATCATCCACCGGTGCCGACCAGCAGACATAGTCTCCCATACAGAAAACATATCCGTTATAGAAATCATGGGAACCATAAATATAAACACGGTCTCCAAACACATAGGGTTCTCCGTCCGGAATGTATTCCCATGACGGTAAATAAGGGTTAAATGCTTGTTTTTTCATTACTGTTTCCTCCTGTAAATTTTCCTGATCTGTTTATTGCCTGGCACGCGCAACTTCCTGCTTCAGTATACTACATATCTGGTCGATATCTTCCTCTGTATGGTCTGCCGAAAAAGAAATACGGATGCAGCTCCCTGCCCGCTCTTTGGTAAGCCCCATCGCTGTGAGCACATGACTTGGTTCCACAGAATGGGTATTGCAGGCTGCTCCGGTTGAAACAGCGATTCCTTTCAGATCCAGAAGAAGCATCAGCGTTTCACCGGACACATCTTCAAATCCCAGATTTACAATTCCCGGAATCCTGCTTTCTAAATGACCGTTCAACCACATTCCTTCTACATCCTGCAAGCCATCCAGAAGACGTTTCCGCAGACGTTCCAGCTTCTGCGTCTGTTCCTCCAGAGTTGCCACACTGTCGCACAGTGCCTGTGCCATGGCAGCTGCTCCCGGAACATTTTGTGTACCTGGGCGCTTTGTACGTTCCTGACTTCCACCAAACATCATATTTGCCACTGGAATTTTCTTATCCACATACAATGCCCCAATCCCTCTTGGTCCACGGAACTTATGCGCTGATAGAGAAAACATTCCTGCTCCCAGTTCTTTCACATGAACAGGAAGATGTCCGGCAGCAGCCACTCCATCAACATGAAGCAATATATTCCGTTCCCTGCACAGCTGTCCGATTTCGGCTATCGGTTCTATCGTTCCCACTTCATTATTCACATACATTACCGCAACAAGAATGGTGTCCTGTCTGCAGGCTGCTTTTAGCTCCTCCATGGATACCCGTCCCCATGGATCCACCCCGATCTGTGTGATTTCAAATCCTGCCTTTTTAAGCGCCGGAATACAGTTTAAAACCGCATGATGCTCTATGCTCGAAAAAATCATATGGTGTTTTCCCATTGCTTTCCCATACGCTGCTGCTGTAAAGATCGCCTGATTATCTGCCTCGGTTCCTCCCGATGTAAAATAGATTTCTTCCCGGTCGGCTCCGATGCAGGCGGCAATTCCATCCCTCGCCTCCTCCAGGACACGGGCAGCCTCTCTCCCGCAATGATGCGAACTGGAAGGATTTCCATAACAGGTTCTCATACACTCTGTCATCACTCGCAGCGCCGGTTCAGATATCGGAGTCGTTGAAGCACAATCTGCATATATCTCTTTCATTCTTCTTCCTTCCTGTACAGAATATCCTGTTTATGGTACAATTGACAACAATAAAGTTTCAATAAATCAAAATTGATGTAAAGGATATATTATGTTTTTAAAAGCCAAAAAGAAACGTTATCTCACCGTTACATGCCATGAAGCCGTTCTCTATGAAGGATATTGGACAGAGCTTCCCCTGGCGGAAGAAATTATTCTTGAGAAAAGTATCGAATTCTTCAATGACAAAGAACCCTGTGCAATCCACAGAGGTGCTGTGCATCTGCGCCTTCTGGCCGAATTGGAGCAGCTTTTCTCATCTTCCGGTTTCCAAAGCCTGTTCTGTCTCTACACCGGTTTTCCTTCAGATTGCAGCATTCAGTTTTCAGAAAAGTAACGGTACCGACAGCATAAACATATCTTAAATTGTCAATAACAAACAGGTTAGTCCGGCCGGGAATCCGGTCAGACTAACCCTTTTAAATGCTCTTATTTTCCCTGAGCTTCCATATATGCGTCATAAGTGCGCTGGTACGCAGCGACATACTCGTCTACACCCATGCTCTCAAGTCTTTCAATATAAGCATCCCAATCCTTTTCAATATCCAGACTTCCATCAATAAACTGTACTAAAGCCTGATTTACATAACCACCAATCGTCAGAGTTCCTTCTGTTACAATCTTTGCATCCTCTCCCTCAAAGGACAGGTTCGGAACCAGTGTATCCACATCGGGTGCATACTGACTGTAAAGCTCTGCACACTGCTGGAACCAGTATTCGGTGGAATGACTCGGATCCTCAATTTTCAGACCTCCTCTGTATTCAGCAGATCCACGCTGGATCATGGCATCCGGTGTATACCGATAGTTTGCATAAGCCTTTGGCAGACCACCTTCTTTTACATAGTCAAAATCCTCAGGAACGGTAATCTGTTCATAGGCAGGGGTTCCACCACTCAGAGAAACACCTTCATTGGTATACTCCCAGCTAATACCTTCCGGACCTCCTCCAATATGATGTGCTGCATCCTCCGAAGCCATGAAATCAAACAGTGCTACCACGATCTCCGGATATTTACAGGTAGAGGAAACTACTCCGAGGCAGCCCTCAAAATATGTCTGGATACAACGTCCGGAATATCTGACACCATCAGGACCTGCTACAGGAGCTAAAATCTCCCAGTTCTGCCATTCACCGTCAACCTGCTGCCAGAACTCCGAATTCTCTACGCCACCATTCGCATAGACTGCTACCTTATTACCCTCTGAAGCATCCATGGTAGCTGAGAACTGGGTATTATCCTGAAGGAATGTCTGATTATCCAGGAGTCCTTCCTCAAAGAGTTTATGCATATAGCGAAGACCGTCTCTATACTCATCCTTCATGACGGCATATTCTATTTTTCCATTATTCACAACCAGTCCACCGGCAACCGTAGGATTGGTGTTACTTAAGGGATTCACGCACTGGGTGAACGAGTTCATCATCCATACGGTAGGATCACTTGCCCAGCCACCGATAAATCCGGTCATTGGGATCTCATCATCAATACCATTGCCATTGGCATCATCTTCCTTTACCATCTTCAGGAAGTTGTAAAGCTCCTCCGTGGTCTCCGGATTCTTGCCGCCCAGATATTTCTCAACCCATGGCTTGTAGATATACATACGATGCTGGTACATGCAATGGAAGCATTCATTCTGTCCGCCAAAGGTATAAACATGTCCATCAGACAATGTTAAATCTGCTTTTCTCATGGGACTTTCTTCATTCATGGTCGTCCAATTTTCCATTTCCCCCAGCATATCCTCGATCGGAAGAATCAATCCCTGCTGACCATAGGATAACGTCTCTGCTTTCGACCATCCGGTACGCAGGAAGAAGTCCGGCATGGAACCGGGATCCGTCATAATCAGGTTCAGCTTCTGTGTTGCCTCATCACCGGTCAAATCATAAACATAATCCAGATGAATATTGGTCTGTTCTTCAATCCAGTCTGTAACCCAGTTATCCTGGTAGCTCGTCACACTCTGATCAGGATTATTAACAAAAACGGTAAGTGTCAGCTTTTCCTTCAGTGGGAACACCACGTCCTTCGCCGATTCAAATGCAAACGGATCCGACCCATCTGCTCCGTTATCAGCATTCTGGCTTTCAGCATCTGTGCTCTGCGCACTGTCATCCTGCTTCGTGGCTGAACCCGAGCCACAGCCTGTAAAAGCAGTTGCCATGAGTGTCAGTGCAGTTAAGACTGCCATTGACTTGTGTAACAATTGTTTTCTTTTCATTCTTTCTCTCCTTTATGATTGATTTTGATTTTATGTTAACGGATAACTCACTGGATATCCGGTATAACTGCTTTCCTGCTTTCAGTCATTGATCATCCCTTGACGGAGCCGATCATAACACCCTTTACGAAATACTTCTGCACAAATGGGTAAATAATCATTAATGGCAGTGTACTGACGATAATCGTACCGTATTTCAGCATTTCTCCCAGGTACTGATTTTTCCGGATGGTTTCCGGATCTATATTGGTCTGGTTTAAGTTAATCTGGGATAACAGTAAAATTCTTCTTAATACCAGCTGCAGCGGATAAAGTTCCTGGGAATCCAGATAAATCATAGGCCAGAAATAAGAATTCCAAAGACCTACTATCACCCACAGGGACAACACTGCAATAATCGGTGTAGACAGGGGAATTACGATTTTAATAAAAAACAGAAAATCCGCACATCCGTCCATCTCTGCTGCTTCCTGCAGCTCCTTGGGAATGGTATTTGCAAAAAAGGTGCGGGCTACAATAACATTGTAAGCACTCACTGCTCCGGGAAGTACCACTGCCCAGATGGTATTCAGCATATGTAAGCTCTTTACCAGCAGATAAGTAGGAATCAGTCCTCCCGAGAACATCATGGTAAACAGGATAATCACCGTGAATACCTTCTTCCCCCGGAAATCACTGCGGGAAAGAGGGTAAGCTGCAAACAATGTAAGAACCATACTGATGACTGTTCCGACGAGTGTATAAACAATCGAGTTCCAATATCCCGTCCATATACTCTTATACTTAAATACCGCACGATAGCTCTGTAAGGTAGGTTCTACCGGAAAAAGCTTCACCTTGCCACTCATCAATGCATCGCCAGAGCTGAAGGAACAACTGATAATATAAATAAGGGGATATAGAACTATAATCAAAAACACAGCAAGCATGACATAATTAATGAAATAAACAACCCTGTCTTGTGTTAACTTTTTATGCTTCATCTTAACTCCTTTCACATTTCACGTACGATAGCTTTTACATGAAACCTGTCCCAGACAGTTTATTAGCAATTTTATTCGTTATGATGATCAGAACCAGACCTACCAGTGACTGGAACAGACCAATTGCGGTCGAATACGAAAAATCAGGGAATGAGGACACCAGTGACACTTTATAGGAATAGGTACTGATAACTTCCGACATTGCTATATTATTCTGATTCTGCATCGCCAGAATCTTTTCGTACCCGATATTCAGTGTACCTCCCATATTCAGAATCAGCATAATAACCGCCGTTGGAATGATCGCCGGAACATCCACATACCATATACGCTGCAGCAGTGTTGCGCCGTCAATAATCGCTGCCTCATGCTGCTCCTGATCCACACCTGCAAGAGCCGCCATGTAAATGATTGCTCCGAAGCCTATGCCCTGCCATACACCGGACCACACATACAGGGATGAAAACAAATCGGCATTTCCAAGTACATTCATATTAAATTTATTAAAAAGAAAGCTTCCTACAACACCTGTACGATTGTCAAAAATCATGTTGATGATGCCGACAAATACGATGGTTGAAATAAAATACGGACAATAGCTTACCATCTGTACCGTTTTCTTAAACACAACATTCTTTGCATAGTTTAGTGACAGTGCAAGTATGATCGAACAAGGCATGCTTACCAGCATGGAATAAACGGAAAGCACAATCGTGTTGCGCAGGCACTCCTTAAAATTATAATTATTAAAAAACCGTATAAAATTTCGTAAGCCGTGATCGCCTGCCCAGGGACTGTTCCAGATTCCAAGACTTACCTTATAATCCTTAAACGCAAGTATTACTCCATACATAGGAGCATAGGCAAATATAAGTAACATGATAACAGGTGGTGCTATCATCGCATATAACTGCCAGTGCGCACGGAAATATTGACCAAATGTCTTTTTATTTCCAATTTGAGCTTTTTTGATTTTTGTCTTTTCCGACATTTTCAATGATTCTCCTTTCTCTTTATTTTCACAAATGTCCTTTTCAAAAATCCTGTGATTTACTTTTCGCATATTTAGATTCAAAAGTAAATATTCATCTCCTTTTTGAACTATTCATTTTTTATATGTCCGTTCCGACACCGAAAATACAAGTTTTTTCAATGATTACATGTCAATATTCATTTTTTCCAATGCCTTATCATTATTTTATTTTCATCCCAAAACGTTCCATTGGATCATATTCCCATCTGCATTACATGGAAATAAAGAGTTCGCTTGCGAACTCTTCGCGCGAGCGGTGTTGCAAACGCAAAAAAGAGACGGTCAAAGCCGTCTCAAAAACTGATTCAGGAAGTAATTCCATAATCTGCTCCTTTTCCTTACCGGAATCCGGTTCCTTTATCAGCTTTTCCGGTATTCCGATGTGCTGATGCCTGTCACTCTCTTGAATGCCCGGCAAAAAGAATTGGTAGATCCATAACCAACCATCTCACTGATTTTATTGATGGTCAGATCCGTAGTTTTAAGAAAATCCTTTGCTTTCTCAATTCTGATGTTTTCAATGTAGGTGGATAGATTGATTCCATGAGTCTGCTTAAACAGGCTGGACAAATATGGCTGGCTGATGTCAAACTGATCCGCAAGCAAAGCAAGTGACAAATCCGGATCACCATATCTGGCATCTATATAGGAAATAATTCCATTGGCTATCATGTCCCCGTCCCGCATCTTTTTCTGCATATTCATAAACCTGCAGATATCCCTGAAAAGATTTAATGTAATTGTAATCTGGCTCAGTACCGGCATATTATTATTTTTTTCGAGCTGCGCATAATATGCCGTATACTCGTCATCTTCCAGTTTGATGATTTCCAGCAGCCTGATCAGAATGATCTGGAGATCCGTAATCAGGACATGCTGCAGATAAACCGGCAAATCAGTTTCTATGAAAAATCTGGTGACAATACCCTTCAGATAATCATGCAAACCATTCTCGTCTCCCGCAATTACAAAATGGGTAAGTTTGACCTGCATATCACCGGACGGATATCCGATGGAATGATTATTTCCTTTACTGTACCAGATAATATGCTCTTCATTTCTCTCCTCCTCATTGTAGCAAAGGTAAGAAGCATTCTGATATGAATCAACGATTTTATCTGCGCTCTTCTCAATACTTCCACCATAGACAAAAACTTTCCGGGCCATGACTGCCGGCATTTCCGACTTGATGTAGGAAACCAGTTCATCTGACTTTACTTTTATCCCTTCCGGATCATCACCGGATTCATTCATAATCAGGGCAAACTGTCCTTCTCCCAGATCTGTATACAGACTGTCCGGTCTCTTTTTTTCAATCAGTTCCGCCAAAGATGCGGTAAATGTATTAAAAAATCTTTGCTCTGTCTCTTCCAGCGAATCGGTCAGCATATGGAACCGGAACAGCAGAACGCAAAACACCCTTCCTTCCAAAGGCCATTTCATGTAATCTGCCATTCCGGTAATCTCCTTTTCATTCTGAAAGTCAGAAAATAAAAGCCGGTTTACAAACGCTGTTTTCAGATATGGTTTCTGCATATTGATTGCATTTGACAAATCGGTATTGTTTTCAACCAGATCATTTACCGTATTAACAATACTGGAAATTACCGTGTCATGCCCCTCAAGTTCTTCCGTTTTAATGGACATCTTATTCAGCATATCATTGATCGGTGTTGCATTCTTCTTGGATATATAATAACTCAGCACCACATCCGCAATTACCCCAACAGCAATAAAAAGCACCAGCATACCGATGCAGTCCATCAGCCGGTCATTAATAATATTATTCGGCACCAGATAGGAATAGCGCAGTCCGGAAGATTCTGACTTATAGGAGATCAACATATATTTGATACCCTGCAACTTTACCTTTTTCTGGGCAAAACTTTGTTTTTCATCCAGTCCTTCTAAAAGTGTGATCAGTTCCTCATTATAATTACCAAGACCACTTTCATCCTTACAATATAAAAGATTCCCCGCAAAGTCCTGTATTGTCAGAATACTGTTTTTCTCCGGAACCGGCATATTGGAATCAATGACATCGTCATCTAAAAAAATATATACATAGCCTGTTTCCGCACCATCAAACGCTGAAATCGGTCTGGTATAGGCAAGCAGCTTATCCACCGGTTTGCTTGTGCGCGTCTTATGCATATCATATTCCTGCAAGGGAAGAAATCCATAGTGCCTTCCTTCCCTTGCAAGCTCCGTCTTCCAGTTTTCGAAGCTCCCCACATCTTTCCTGCTCATATACAATGTGTAAAATTGCTCATAGGTATAAACAATCGATTTATTGATCACCACTTCTGAATTATCAAAGAAAATAAAATAGTTATACATTTCCTGATTATCATGGTACAGATCCGGCAGGGATGTCTGCAGTTCGTTTATTTTATATGTATTGGGATAGGCCATTACATCCGTCATATTCTTAAATTTATTCACTTCAGCCTTAGACACCAGACTGTCCGCCAGTCGAACTGTTTCAGAAGCCACTGCATCAAATCTTGCTGCCGCATGAACCAGGTCGTTTTTACGTGAAGAAATATCATCCTCATTTATCACAAAGAACATATAGGAGTAATAGGTACAGCATATGATCATCGGAATCAGAAGCACAAAAAAGTACATGATAAAATAATGTTTAAAAACTCTGTCTTCTTTCCTTTTCTGCATATAAAGCATCCCCCATTCATTCTTGTCATCCAGCGATCAGCATCTGACAGGATTCCATTCCGTTTTCCCTGATGCCAGCATAATTTCGTCAGCGATGTCACCATAGCGAATCACCCTCTTCATCGGATTCCCTGCCTCTATCACACAGCGGTCAAGATGTCCGTCTTTCCATTCCATGGAAACGCTTCCGCCCCCTGCAATCCTCAGACCTTTTACGCTTCCATCCTTCCATGCCCCGGGCAGAGCTGGCAGTAGTCTGACCGATTCCTCGTCTGACTGCAGAAGCATCTCTGCAATACCGGATACCACGCCAAAGTTTCCATCAATCTGAAATGGCGGGTGCCGGTCAAACAAATTAGAATATGTTGATTGTTCCAGCATTAATTCTATATTACGATAAGCAGCCTCTCCATCGTGCAGTCTTGCATAGAAATTAATAATCCATGCCCTGCTCCATCCCGTGTGTCCGCCACCTAAGCGAAGCCGCATCTCCAGAGTCTTTTTTGCTGCCTCGGCAAGCTCCGGGGTTTTATCCACAGATATCTGACGGGACGGATATAGTCCGTACAGATGAGAGATATGTCTGTGTCCCGGCTCACATTCCTCATACTCTTCCATCCATTCCTTAATTCTCCCATCACTTCCAATCTGTGTCGGGGATAACTTCCCACAGGCATCCACAATCTTGTCGATGAATTCCCCGCAATTTTCCATAACTCCCATTTCCTTCAGATGTGCGGAAAAATCAGTTTCTTCCAGAATCTCTCCTGCTTTTATACACTGGCTGAACAGATCCCTAAGAATCTGGTTATCCATTGTCACCCCATAACTGACCGCACCCTTCTGTCCGTTCGGCAATCGATAGATATTTTCGGGAGATACAGACGGGCACATCACCAGAACTCCGTCTTTTACAACCAGAAAGTCCAGATAAAACAATGCTGCCTCCAGCATGACAGGGAAAATCTTTTTCAGGAACTCACGGTCACCGGTATATTCATAATGGGTCCAGAAATGTGTACACAGCCATGCAGGTCCCATCATCCAGTAAGTAGACGAAATACAGATATCCTGCGGAGCGGTATCTCCGAAGGCATCTGTGTTATGATGCATCGTCCATCCCCTGCAGCCATACATTTTTCTGGCAGTCTCCCTGCCGTTCTTTACAAGAGTCGGGATGAAATCAAGCAGGACTTCATGACACTCGGACAGCCCGCATACCTCCGCCGGCCAGTAATTCATCTCTGCATTAATATTCACTGTGTATTTCGAGTCCCATGGTGGGAGATATTCCTTGTTCCAGATTCCCTGCAGATTGGCAGGAAGACCTCCTTTCCTGCTGCTTGCAATCAGCAGATATCTTCCATAATCAAACAGTAACTTTGACAGTCCGGCATCCCCGCCGACTGATCCCTTCAATCTTTCATCTGTCGGAATTGCATCCTTTTCCTCTCCTCCAAGCTGCAGGGATACTCTGTGATAAAGAGCCTGATAATCTGCAATATGTCTTTTCTTTACTTCCTCATAGTTCTTCGCACACGCCTCAAGCAGAATTACTTCTGCTTTTTTAGCCAGATTCTCACAAATCTGCTCTCCGGAACCATGCGTAGCTGTTCCATTCCTGATATCCTGAAAATCCGTGCAGGCTGTCAGATACAGTATAACCTCATCTGCTCCCTCCACGCAAAGATGTTCTCCTGTCACGAATACTCTTCCACCCTTTGCAACCGCTTTTAAAACTGTTGTAAAGTGTGTGCCGCCTTCTCCCAGACCCCCGTACAGAAAGACTGTATCCCGGGAAAGTCTCCCGACTCCATCCAGGAACCGGTCTCTCTCCAATCTCGCCCGCAGACTGATCATGCCCGCTGCATCTGCTGCAAACCGGATCACCATACAATCTTCCGGTTTCGAGACAAACACTTCCCGTTCATAGCGCACATCTCCCTGTAAAAAGGAAACTCTGCATATGGCTTTCTCCAGGTCCAGTTCGCGGACAAACTCCTTACATTCCTGCTCTGTATCCAGATCCGATATCAGATATAAATCTCCCAGTGTCTGATATGTCCGCTGTGTACTGGGACATCCGGAAAGTGCCGTCAGCATCAGTTTTTCCGCCTGTTCAATCTCTCCGCCAAATATCAGTTCCCTGATTTTTTCAAGATTTCCTAAAGCATCCGGATTATTCCGGTCCAGCGGCTTTCCATACCATATGCTTTCCTCATTTAACTGTATTCTCTCATAGTCTGTTCTTCCAAATACCATTCCACCCAGCCGTCCATTTCCAACCGGAAGTGCTTCCTCCCACTCCCAGAACCCGGCCGGCTGCCGATACCACAATCTGCTCATCCTTGTTTTCCTCCCATTCCCTTCCTGTCTCTCTATGGTTTCAGTTCATATTCTTCTGTTACAGAAGCTTCAAAAGAAAATCCTGTTTCTGTTCCGGTAACTTTGACTGCCTTACCTTTGCAGATAACGGACAGTTCCTTTCCGACCACGTTAATTATGCCGTCACTTCCCGGTCTTATCACGGCACTGGTCAGACTGCTGTTTTCCCAATACAGATCAACCTCATGCCCACCCCTGGCAAGAAGCCCTCTGCAGCTTCCCTTCTTCCAGGATACCGGCAGTGCCGGAAGGAAATCCAATCCCAGATGGCTTTGCAGCAGACATTCGGCTATTCCTGCAGCAGCGCCCAGATTTCCATCGATCTGGAAAACATAGCCTGCATTTAATAAGCTGCTGGAAGTGGAATCGGTCAGCATCCGGCGTATATATTGGTCTGCACTCCTTCCATCTTTGAAACGGGCATCAAGACAGATCTGCCATGCCAAAGGCCAGCCGTTTTGTCCTGCTCCATGATCCCTGCGTCGTTTTAATGAAATTTTTGCCGCCTCCATCAATTCCTTCGTGTCTTTCCAGTTAATGGAACAGCCCGGATAAACCGCATACAGGTGAGACACATGCCCCATTCCCGGGCACTGCTCTTTATAATCCTGCTTCCATTCCATAAGCTGCCCCTCAGAACCGATCTGATCCTTCGGAAGTTTTGCTATCATTGCTTTTAAAGTTTCTCCATATTCCCGATCAATTTCCAGAATTCTCTGGATTTCAATACATGCTCCGAAAAATTCACGCAGCAGCTGGTTGTCCATTGCCGGACTTACACACAGCGGCGTATCGGTACCATCCGGAAGATAATAGCGGTTCTCCGGTGAGATTGCCGGACAGGTAAGAAGCTGTCCATCGACCTCTATTAAAAAATCTTCATAGAACAGAGCTATATCCTTAAGAACCGGATACATCCGCTCCAATACATCCTTGTCACCGGTGTAAAGATAGTGTTCCCACACATGCATTCCCATCCATGCTCCGCCCATTACCCATGGTGTAGATGCCATATAGACATCCTGCGGTGCACAGTCGCCGTAATAATCTGTGTTATGATGGCAAACCATTCCTCTCATACCGTACATTACTTCCGCCGTCTTTTTCCCCGGCTCATGCATCGTCTCAAGCAAATCCAGAACCGGCTCGTGAAGCCTTGTCAGATTTCCTGTCCAGGACAGCCAGTAATTCATCTGAAGATTGATATTGATGGTATATTTACTATCCCACATAGGCATAAACTCAGCATTCCAGATTCCCTGGAGATTTAACGGTGCACTATCCTGTCTGCTTCCTGATACAATCAGATAACGGCCAAACTGGAAATACAGTGCCGCCAGCGCCGGGTCTTCCCTTCCATCCCGCAGTGCACAAAGCCTCTGCTCCAAATTTCCCTGCGCCGGTTTTCCCAGATCCAGCTGGCATTTCTCCATAAGTGCCGAAAAATCCCTGATATGCTCTTCCTTCAGGCTCTGATATCCATTTTTCTGTGCAGCATCCAGCACCTTTATGACCTCGGTACGGGGATCGGCATAACGGTTGGATGTGGCAGTTGTCAGATAAATGATTACTTCACTGCAGTCATCCGCTGTCAGCTGGGATACCGGATTCATAAGTTTTCCGTCACATTCTACCCGGAATGCCGCCGCAAACTGCACTCCTGCATCATTGCCTGCCATTAAAAACGTATGATCATCAATGGTTCTCGAAAAGTCCACCCGTGTTCCCGGCCATCCGCCTCCTTTGGTCTTCATGCCGGGTCGGCGGTCGTCCTCAATATACGCATCGGATACAACGACACGATCCAGTTTCAATTCCAGACGGATTGCCTGAAAAGCATCGGATGTAAGTCGGATGCAAAGCACGCCGGCCGGATTGCTGATGAACATCTCTCTATGATAGGAAACACCTTCCAATTTATGATCTATCTCAAGAATCCCCGTCATCAGATCCAGATCCATACGATACTTTTCCGGCTTTGGCGACTCTGATCTTCCCCCCATGGCAAACGGCATCTTCTGATTCAAAGCCATGCTTAATTGCCCAAGGAAGGTATAAGGACGCTGCGAATAAGGCACCCCTGCCATATATTGTGCAATCAGTTCCTCCGCTTCATGCATTTTCCCATCCAGAATTAATCTGCGGATTTCCGGTAGTTTTTGCCGGTATGCCGGATTATTGCGATCCATGGCAAGACCATACCATAAAGAGTCATCATTCAGTGTAATGCGCTCCATATCGGTCTCGCCATAAACCATTGCGCCCAACCGTCCGTTTCCCAGCGGCAGTGCATCCCCCCATCTTTTTGCAGGGTTGTTATAATACATATGATAATTGTTTTCCATAGAAATCTCCTCTCTCTCAGAAAAGCAAGGTAAAAAACAAAACAAAGAAAAAAATACTGTATACCAGTTTGATAACCGGCAGAATCTTCAGTGACAGATGGGACGCCGACATCACGGATTTCCCCCTGGATACCAGTACCGTCAGCAGAACCATCGGCACACACATTGCAATCAGATAGATTACCAGGTTTCCTGCCAATTCCGGGTTAAATCCGGCATTTTGCTCCACCATATAAAGAAGAGAGGCCAGATAAACCTGTCCCGTGCACAGGAACTCTCCTGCGGAAATCACAATTCCCAGAAGAAATAAGGCCGGATACCAGAATTGCCCCGGTATCTTCGTAAGCCTGTTAATCATTTTGTGATTCCACTTCCGGAAGCGTTCCGGAAGCTGAAATCTTGTCCTGCCATACTCCTTTTTCAGGACATGGATAAAATCGATCAGATAAAACACACCAAAGATAAAAGCCAGTACTGCAAAGAAAAGTTCAAGTCCCTTCTGTACCGTCCGGAACAGGGTATTCTCAATCACGCCAAAAAGGGTTCCGATCGTAAATCCCAAAAGCAGATAGGTAAGAAATTTTCCTGCCAGATAGGTGAAACTTCCCCCGTAAAAGCTGCGTTTCGACATAAGAAGTATGGACAGAACCATCAACAGCATTGAAATCCCGCATGGGTTTAAGCCATTAAAAAATCCCGTCACCGCCAGCCGGCTCTTTGAAATTTTAACGCTTTCTTTCTCTCCGGCGAGCTCTTCTATTATGTCCTTCCAGGATCCCTGTGCTTCTCCGCTTTCCAGCATTCCAACCGTACCGTTCACAATCTTCTCCGCTCCGGACAGATAACTGCTCCTGGAAAAAAGAAGCGGAACCTGTTGTCCGCTCTCCGGTACACCATATATCTTCATAAGCCTGCGAAGTATAACCGCATTTTCTTCATCCAGGATATTGTAGATCAACAGATGAAAGCTTTTATCCGACAGGCTTCCCTGCAAATACTGACCTGCCTTCTGACAGCTCTCGCAGGCTCCTGTCACAAACAAAACCAGTGTCGTATCCTCTTCACCGATCTCACTGACCTCACGGTAAAATGCCGTATCTTTTTCCTGTTCACTTTCCATGTCTCCGTCAGTTTCTACCCCGGAACCGGATGCGGTCTTCCTGTCCTCTTCTGCCATACCGGTCTCAAGGTAGTTCACCACAGCTTCGCTGATCTCCTGATAGCTTCCCTGATATGCCACCCCATCAACGACCGCCACTGGCAGATCCGTCAGTGTGATCCCAAGTCCATATTTTCCAACCGTTTTTTCAAAATGGGATGCACCACTTTCTTTATAGACGTTATAAACGGTATAATCCTGATTTTCAATCCCCGCTTTGGCAAAACGGTCTGCTATTTCCTGATGGAATTTTTCCTCCTCATGACAGCTCTCGCAGGGAGCAAGAACAAACAGCTCTATTGGTTCTTTCTCTGCCTCCCGCACGTTTTTAACCGGGTCTCCGGTTCTGCGCGCTGCGTTATAAGCGATTCCTGTCACGACAAGCATCAGGACAGCCAGCATGACAATGAGGTATCTTTTCCAGAGGGAAGACCTCTTTGTTCCACGATCCGATCTTTCAGCCTCCCGGTTTTTCATCCACATTAGTCTTCCCTCCCTTATCATCATCTGGCGATTCTCTAAGTGTGATATTATTTCATATGTTTTACAGAAGCATTCTGATTTCTGTACGGAAGCTGCCAAGCTGCGCATTCTCTATCACAAGTTCTGCGCTTCCCTGTTCATAGCCGCTCCGGATCACAGCCGTGGCTCTTCCCCTGAAGGAATATGTTTCAGGCTGTGTATAGTTGTCCTCAGTCACAGGATTGGCGCTTCCAAAGCCGGAAAGTTCTCCCACTCCTGATAAAACTGCCTTCAGAGGAATCTGCGCATCCGTTACCAGCAGACCATTCTGATCCAGAATCTCAATCTGTACAAAAACCACATCATGTCCATCCGCACGAAGCTCCTTCTTCTCCGGTATCAGACGGATTTCTGCCGGTTCTCCGGTTGTTGCCAGCCGGTCCCTGCTGACTTCCATTCCGTCCGTATAGCTTACCGCTTCGAGTACACCCTTTTCATAAGGAAGCACAAACCGGACTGAATTCGGCAAATTTCCATCTTTCTGAACCTCCTTTTTCCCAACAGACACTCCATTCAACAGCAGTTCCACTTCCTCTGCACCTGAAAAAGCTATAACCTCGACCGGTTTTCCTTCAAAACCTGTATAATTCCAGCATTTACGTGCATCCGTAAACCCCCACATACTGATCACTTCTGCCTTACCATAATTCTGCGGCTGCATAGAATACAGATATGTCTTTTCACTTCCCCATACCACACTGCGGTAATCTCCCTGGGGCTTCCGGATACCTGTTATATCAAAATCGGCATCATTGGCAAGCCGCCACGGATAACAGGTAGTAGACGGAGGCATGACCGCCCACGGCCCTTTTTTGACAAGCGGATCCGTCTCCTCTACAAACAGGGATTTTCCGATTCCGGCTTCTCCGATATAATCCCATGCTGTCCAGGTAAAGTCTCCGATCACATAAGGAAGCTTTTCTACTACCGGCCATCGGAATCCAATTTCCCTCGGAAAATTTTCAGACCCCAGAATGACACGTTCCGGGTAAAGCTCATGATCCCGTTCATAGAGATCCTCCATGTAGTTGTAGCCTACCACATCCAGACCATTGGTAAAGGCCTCGGTCTGTTTTTCCCAGAAATCCGCTTCCTTTTCCGTGGCTGCATTTTGTGTCTGATCCTGCCCCTTTGCCATGGCATCGTCCAATCCGCTCCAGAAGGAGCAGATTCCATTGCTGACCGGTCTTGTCGGGTCTAAGGTCCTGATACACTCTGCAAGCTTTGTGGCAGTGGAATAGCCCTGATTCAGTCCACCTCTTTCCGGTATTTCATTTCCTGTAGACCACATGATAACCGATGGATGAACCCTGTCTCTTTTGATAAACGCGGTCAGATCCTTCTCCCACAGAGCTGCAAAATACTGGTTGTAATCGCCGGTACGTTTCGCCATTCCCCATGCATCAAAAGCCTCGTCAAAAATATACATTCCCAGTCTGTCACAGGCCTCCACAAGTGCTCCGGATGGAGGATTGTGTGCGGTTCTGACTGCATTGAAGCCGGTTTCCTTAAGCTTCCTTATCTTTCTTTCCTCACACTCATATAAACTGACTGCTCCCAGCAGGCCATTGTCATGATGAACACAGCCTCCCTTAAGCTTGACAGGCTTTCCGTTGATCCTAAGTCCCCTTACGGAGTCAACCGTGATGGTCCGTATTCCAAACAGTGTCTGTGCTTCATCCACAGTCTGTATCGGAACCGGATTGCTATGGGTACGGAAAACACTCTGATCTGTTACGGTTGCCTTTACGATATACAAATTGGGATTTTCCGCATCCCAGAGTACCGGATCCGAAAGATGAATGGAAATTCTGGCTGTTTCACGGTTATTCTTTCCAACTTCAATCATGCGCCTCGCTTCCGCCACAGCTTTTTCCTCCGGCTCACCTTCCTTCCACAATTCCACCTTTACTTCCACCATATGGTTCTCCAGTGTCTCATTTCCGATCTCCACCTGTGCCTCCAGAAAGGCAATCTGATCGGTAACTTCCCTGGTAACCACGTTAATTCCATCCGGCAGGATAAATACTCTCGGACTGTGGCACAGGGTCACTCCCCGGAACAGACCGGAACCGGTGTACCATCTTGAACTGGGCTGCACGCCGGTATTTACGTTAATCGTAATTCTATTCTCTTCACCAAAGGTCACATAATCCGTCAAATCAACATAAAAAGGAGAATAGCCATAATGATGTTCCCCCACCTTACAGCCGTTCACATCAATAGAGGTATGCATCATCACCCCATCAAACTGCAGTCCTACCAGATCCCTTTCCCATTCCCTGGGAATCATCACATATCTGGTATAATTGCAGGTATCCCCCGGATAATAACCGGAATCGTACTGTGCCGGTGCCTCCTTCGTCACATCAAGGTGAATCATTCCATCATGTGGGAGATTCACAAGTTCTCCCGGATCCCACTGCAGCATGCCCACAGAATCCAGCATTCCTCGTCTGAAACACCATTTTTCATCTAAATTAATACGTTGCATTCTGTTTCCTCCTCTTCTGATCTTACATGATCAAATGATTTTTTTATCGCTTCAGAAGCAAAAGCTTCCGCTTGTACAGAATCGTTACTCTTTCTCTACCATATATACCTTCCGGATCTGATAAAGCCTGTCTATATTGCTCCACTGGGATTCCGGTGTCATCACCTCTGTGCTGAGAGTCCTGTCTGCTTCCTTCCAGGTCAGTCTGGTAAGACGATATTTTCCCTCTTCATAGTCATACCCCTCACCTTCATCCTCGTAGAAGTCGAAGCAGCCATCCCGGCCGGTATAAACCGTAACGCTGCAATTACCGTCAAGCTCCTTTGTAGAACCGTCAAAGTCTGTCTTCAGGAGGATCCCTCCTTCTTTGACAAATAATGGTATTCGGTCAATAGATGCACAGACCTCAATCCACTGTCCCCCTTCGTAATAGGTATTGGTCCAGTAATCATACCAGCCGTGTGCCTCCGGCAGATATACCCTCCTTGTTTTAACGGTATCCGTAAGCTCTGATGAATTTTCTCCATAATACATAGGTTCTGTGACCGGACAAACCATCAGTTCTTCTCCGAACAAATACTGATCCATAATATGAAAAACTGCTGTTTCTTCCGGATAGGCAAAAGCAAGCAGCTTCATCATGGAGCGATCCTTCAGCCAGCACAGGCCGGCACAGGAATAAATATAAGGCATCAGTGTATATCTCAGATGATTCATTTGTACAAGAACATCATAAAAAGGGATTTCTGTATTTTCAAAATGCCAAAGTTCTCTTCTGCAGTCTGTTCCATGCCCGCGGAATACCGGAAGGAAGCATGCCCATTGATACCATCTGACGAACAATTCACGATATCCCAGATCCTCTGTTCCCGCATCATAATGTCCCTTCCAAAACCATAGATTACCATTCTTTACAAAAAATGCACCTATATCCACCGTCCAGAACGGCAGACCACTGGCACTGAAATGTAAGCCTGCTGCAATCTGTTTTCGGAGTGTCTCCCATGAAGCCTCTATGTCTCCTGACCAGAGGACTGTTCCAAAACGCTGCTGCCCGGTCCATGCACTTCTGGTAAGATTAAAAACTCTTTTCTGATTATACTGCTCCCCTCTTTGTCCCTCGTAAATTCCCTGTGCATGATATAACGCATAGGCATTTGTTTTTTCTGCTGGAAGATGGTTTTCCGTTGTTTCACAGTACTCGGCATACATTTTCGCCGGTTCTGTTCTTTCCACATGGTTCCATTCCGGAGTAAACGGTTCACTGCTGTCACACCACCATGCATCAACCCCATGCGCATACAGTCCCCTTTTTACCTGCTCCCAATACAGCTGTCTTCCTTCTGCGGATAAGGCGTTATAAATGCTGCATCCCGGCAAAAGAAGCTGTCTTTCCGCAAATTCTTTATAATTCTCTGTCTCCTGATCCATGTTAGGCCATATGGACAGCATAAAATGCACCTGCGCCTCATGAAGCTGTTCCATCATATCGTCCGGATCCGGAAAGCGTGTTTCATCAAAGGTTTTCTGTCCCCAAAGATTGCCCTTCCACGAGCACCAGTCGAGAACAATTCCATCTAGGCCAATATTACGCTCACGATACTCCTTTACCGTATCCAGGATTTCTTTCTGAGTTTCATATCGTTCCTGAGACTGTATATATCCATATGCCCATCTTGGTAAAATTGTGGTCTTTCCGGTTAAGCCCCGATATTGAGCAATTACTCCATCCATGGTCTCACCATTGATAAAATAGAAATCCATTTCCGGATCTGCCTCAGTGTAAATATAAGAACCATATAACGTATCACTGAAAATCAACGGACTATAGGTGTCCACCAGTATCCCATATCCTAATGTAGAAACCAGCATCGGTATGGCTATCTTCCGGTTTGCCTGATGCAGGTACAGTGTCTGTCCGCGCAGGGAGGCAAATCCCTCCTCATGCTGTCCAAGTCCATATAAGGCTTCGTTTTCGTCCCATTCCAGATACATTCTTGTATGATAGCTTTTGCCAAGCGGTACTTTGGCAGCTTCCATAACTACCTCTTTATCCCCATCCGGGGTATGTACCTTCTCGATCCTGCTGCTTTGTGCTTCCAGTCTGTAAACCGTAAATTCCTCCAGATTTTTACTTTCCCGTTCCCGCTCCTTTAACAGCTTCTTTCCATGACTGTCAAAATAGCTGTAAGAAGCTGTCTTTTTATTAACAACAAGCGTAAGTCTTCTCATTTTCAGCCATATTTCCGTATCCGTTTCCATATAATCCCAATCCGGGAATACGGTTCTTAACAGCACTCCGGGCTTTTCTGTATTGCTGAACTCTTCCCGTTGTGTATAAGTCACCCTTATAACAGCGTCATTTTTCGGCTCTATTCTATGAATTCCAGCTTCAGAATAAAGATAAAGGGAGTTCTCTTTTCTTTCGGCTTTTTCAATTGCCCTGCTTTTCCCTTTCACGACATTCAGCATATCTTTTCCTCCATCGGGTAACATAACCCTTTCTTCCTATTTTGAAAAACGACTCATCGTATTACGGATTCTAAGCTCTCACGATACTATTATTATAGTTCATCCGTTTTAGATTATTAGTATTACATCTGCCATTTTTCACAAAAATATGTCGTGTTATTGTAACTTTATCCGTTGTGGCAAAAGAAGTTCCTTATACTTTCAGGAAATCTTAGAACACAGTCTTTTCTTAAACAATTCTGGATTTATGATATAGTTTCCAGATAACATTTTCCCAGACATATCTCTCCATCCGCCTGCTTCACCACAGTGAACTCTGCCAGTCCTCCGGTCTGACATTCTTCTTTTGTCTGCGCGGAGATCAAATTGCCGAGAGAATAATAAATCAGCATTTTGTGTTGTGGCAGATCCTTTTTCCATCCGACAGAATCTGCCTCATATGCCGTTCCATCCTTTTCAACAATCTCCCACTTCTGCACGACATGAGGATGCGTTCCGATCACTGCATCGACTCCCTCCCGGTAAAAGAAGTCCCTGTAATATTCCTGCTGCTCGTCAATTTCTGTTTCATACTCCGTTCCCCAGTGCACAAACACCATTACAGCATCTGCCCGGCTCTTTGCATAGGAAAGCTGCCGGTGCATACGTTCTTCATCTCCAAGCTTTTCTACCAGATGAGGATAGCCTTCCGGCTCCGGCATGCCGTTTGTCCCATAGGTGTACCCGACAAAGGCAAAGCGGATTCCATTGATTTCCATGAATTTTACGGCAGCCTCCGGAGCTTCACTATAGCTTTTCGCAGACTGCGCTCCCACATAGGAAATTCCCTTTTCATCCCAGAAAGCCGTCGTCGTATTGATCCCGTAAATTCCCTGATCCAGTGCATGATTATTGGCAAGGGTAATGAGATTGAATCCGGCCCTTTCCATGGCATCCCCTACTTCTGTCGGCGTTCCAAAGCGGGGATAGCCGCTGACTCTCTTCGGGTCTGTCACAAAAATTGTCTCCTGATTTACGGCTGCCAGATCTGCATTCTGAAGCTTATCCCGGACAGAGTCATAAAAGGAATCGTACAAATTCTCTGCTGTCACTTCGCCGGCTCTTTGCTTCTTCTGTTCTGCTGCGAGCAGACTTAAGTGGATCAGATTATCACCTGCACAGACCACCTGAGCCTGCTGCTCCTTTGACGCTCCTGCATATTTAAGTCCAAAGTCCTTCCAGATCCAGCAGGTACTTGTACTATCCTCAGCAATACGGTCTTTCCCGGTATAAACGTCAGGCTCAGGCCCAACTCCTGCCTCGTTATTTTGTAAATCCCGACCGGTTTTTAGATCCTTCAGACGATATCGGGTGAGAATCAAACTGTTTTTCCTGCCCCGGGCAATTGACTCAATCTCTTTCCCAAGTGAAGAAGACATCCACACCGGTCTCATCACATCCGTACTGATATTGCGTTCTCTGTCTTTTCCTTCTTCTGCTTCTTTTTCTATAATTTTGTCTGCTTCTTCATCCTGGGCTTTTACATATTCATTATTCTGTTCCGGATACTCCTGCAGCCGGTAAATGAAGATATGCTGCTCCAGCCGGATGTCATTCTTTTTCTCCCAGACGGGAAGATGCCTGCCATAGCTCCCATGCTTCCAGACAAGCAATACCAGCTCTTCCTGCTGATCCCTGTCAATATCCATTACCAGAACATCCTGCACCTGCCAGTCCGCCGGAGTTTTCCATATGTGCTCCGATTGATCTCTTTTCATAAATCGGTGACGGTCTCCGGCTTCCCCCATATCCGTTTTCACCACCCGGAGTGTCCGGTTTTTCAAAATCACCTCGCCGCCTTCATAAAAGAACTCCTTTTCTTCCCAGGAAATCCAACGGGGCAGAAAAGCTCCATACCACCACAAGGTGAAAACAGCAGTGATGCTTACCACCACTGCTATTCCACCTGCTATCATCCATTTTGTATGCCGGACTGCCTTATCCGTCCCAGGAGTACCGGTAGCTCTTCGTCCAGGACGGCTGTTCCACTTCATTGTCATACTCATACTCCATATCGTCATTCAGTTCCATGCCGATCATCTGTCTCCATTCGGAGTCTGTCATCCGGCTGTCAATCGGTACCGTAAATTCATAATAACTGAATGTACCGCCTACTGCAAGCCGCAGCTTTCCGTCCACCGGCACAACCACAGAAATTCTGGAAACTCCACCAATGGCTTCTTCCAGAATTGTGCCATTGGGATCGGTCGCAATATCCACAACAAGTGCTGCCGGGAACTCCCGGGAATCGACGTATTCCTCTGTGGTCTGATCCCTGATGGTCTCTTTCCAGAAGTGTTCCAGATTTCCGCCAAATGTCCGGATCAGCTCATAATCTTCATCTGTTACGGTACTGCCACCTTCCAACTCCTTAATCGAAATCTCTGCAAGCTGATCAGATAACTGCTGCAGCTTCTCCAAATTCTCTTTATCCTTCGCCGAAAGAATACCAAACCGCTCCATTCCTTCAGAGGTATTCTTCGCAAGGCTTCCCAGTGCATGGAAGATCTCCGGTTCCGGCTCTACATATCCCCGGTCATCCATCTCTTCCATACCGCCACCCATTTCGGCAAGCATCTGTTTTGAATACAGAACGGTATCGTGCTTTAACTCTGTATAACTTCCTAAGAAGCTTTCCAGATTCTTCTTCCGCCATTCCTCGTTACGCATGAACGATGGATACCCTTCATCCCGCTCCTCAAGCAATGGACACAGTGTCTGTAACCATCCTGCATAAAGGCTGCCATTCCACAGCGTATCGTCCGCATTCTGAACAGCATTCTGCAGCTTCTCCATATTTTCTGCATAGCCCTGATACTCGAACGCACCGTTATCTTCTAAAATTCTCTTCGCTGTATCCGAGCCCAAAACCGCCGGGACATCCATTGCCATCGGAAGCATTCTATTGCTTCCGTCTGCATTTTCCCCGACTTTACTATAGGTCAGATTCGTAAAAATCGCTTCATCAAGGGTGAACCGCTGTCCCATAAAGCGGAAGCCCTTCGATTCCTGTGTCTTATCCGTTTCACCGTTGTCATCCATAAAGACAGCAGAATTAATTGCCGGAGGATCAAGCTTTCCAGTAAGCTCATGGAAGGCATCAAATGCAGCCTCATTTCCTATCAGATTTCCGGTGCCCGCTCCGTCTCCATAAGCCTCACGGATTAACGGCGCATATTCATAGAATCCGGAATCATCACTTGCCCCTGCGAAAAAGGACGTAATGGTATACACCGTTTCCCAGTCCTTGAAGGCCTCATTGCTTAAGGCCATTGTCATAAGAAGTGCTGCCCGGTCGGTAAGCTCCTTCTTCTGTGCAAAATTTCTTCGTCCATACCACATCATTGCACGGAAGTACTGCTCCAGTGCCTCCTCTCCCTCATAATAGCCACGTGGCTTATACTGGGAATAGTCCTCCATCTCTCCTTCAAAAAGTGCTGAATCATAGATGCCGTCCGCTGCTTCAATAAAGGACAGCTCCTGATCCACCGCGTTCTTCACTTCATCCGGAATCGAAATTGCTGCTTCATCCCCCATCAGGGAAACTCCAACTGCAAAGAATCCCACATTTAAAGCGGCTGCCTGTTCCCATTCACTTCCCTTTAATTCCTCATACTGCGTCAGGCAGGTTTGATACATGGAATGGCTCATTTCCTTTACCATGGAAGCAAGATATTCCCGTTCTGTTGTCCGCTGCAGCAGCGCAAAATACAGATGATAGGTATGCATCATCGAATCCACGGTCACAAAGCTCGGCACCTGACTATAGCGGTTGTATTCATACACATCAAAGAACTCGCTATATCCACTGTCCATCACAATGAAATTATTCGCTGCAAGCTTCCCTGAAATATCCCCATCTGTATCATAAGCATAGAACTGTCCAAGGTTCTCAATGTTGGATAAATCAGGAGCTGTCTGATAAGCTGCTACCGATGGGGTATAGTCCCGTAACGGCTCCTGCGTACTAAGATCATTTAAGTAGATCCTCTGCTGCCCGGCCGCCTGATCCTGCAGCTTTACGGTTCCGTCACTGTCTGTTCCATCAGTTTTTCCCTGCGTTGCATCTTCCTGTGAAGACGGATCTTCCTGCTCCGAATCCTTATTCTGATCGTAATATTCCTTTCCGGTTTCAACTGTCTGCTTTGCCAACTGTCCGAACGCCGAACATCCTCCTAAGGTACTGATTACCAGCACTCCCGATAAGACAAGCGCCATCAGCTGTCTGTTCTTCATTGCCATATGCATCCTCCCTTTCTTACTCCTTATATGATTCGTTTACCTGCAAATTGCCCTTTACTAATGAAAAGTTCCTAGTAGAAAAACCGCCAGATTTGATTTGCAAATTTAGCGGTTATTTCGATCACTTCTTTATTATTTCAACGTAACTATTCAGAACCCCATTCGTAAAACCGTTGCTAACGCAACTTGAGTTTTACTCATGTGGTTACTTCGCCATATAAATTATGCCAAATGTCCTTACGAATGCGAGCATTCGACGTCCATATTGTCATAATTTGCATGGCTCTGAATAGTTACATTTTAACATTATTGACAGCAATCCGTCAAACAGAGATTATTTCGGGAGTTTGACACTTCTTTTATCACTTTATAACTATTCTGAGCAGTTACCTTTTTTTCAAAAAATGCTCGCGATTGGGATAAATCTCACGGAAGGCTTCGAGAGCAGCCTTTCTTAGCGGTTCAAATTCCTTCTCCATCCGGAGAATATGCGGTGCATCAAATAACAGCCGGCTCAATTGCTCTGCGATCTTTCCGGCAACACTTTCCTCAGACAGCTGTCCCATTCCGAAAAGAACGGAGGTAAAGCCACGTCCCCCGGTGCTGACCTCAATATAGGTTCTGCAGGTATTTTTAAGCTCCTGATAGATAAGTTCCTGCTCCATTTCCGTTTTCTGTTCAAATTGAAATAATTTTAAACCATGGACGGCCTCCATCGCAAGCTTTTTCTTTCTGCCGCCCCAATCCATGCCTCCACTTTCCGCAATATATTTCAGATTCATCAGGTAACCGACGTACGCATCCTTCCGCGGCTTTCCTTTACCATATCGGGCCTCCCAGAGCTGTTTACGCAGCCTGGCCTCTTCCCTTTCCGTTTCCCCTTCGTTTTCCGAAAGCAGCTGCTGCCTCTTCACCGGATCTGTCTGTGTATAAAAGCGTTCCAGCCAATTCTCCATATCTGTCTGTCCTTTCCGTGAAGGAACGGCCTCCCTCCGGCCGTTCCCCTCACCATTACTGCATTGCTTATTTACCGGTTCAGAAATTCTTCCACATTGGCAGCCGTAACCTTTTGATACGACAGGAATATATATCGTTCATTTTCAAAGTCATAGCCCTCAGGCTCCTTCCCCTGAAACAAATCCATCGCCAGACGGGAAATCTGTTCGGCCTGTCCTGCCCTGTCATTATAAACTGTCCCCTGAATCAAATCGTTTTGGATTGCATCCAGGGCACTGTCCAATCCGTCTATCCCAAAAATGACCGGACGATTCTCCTTCGGATATCCGGATGCTTCATACGCAGCAACCGCCCCCATTGCCATCTCATCATTATTGGAAAGCACCAGTTCAATCTCATCCCCGTAGTGATGAATAAGCTGGGTCATCTTGTTTTCTGCCTGTCCCCGGTTCCAATTGGCAAACTGATAGCTGAGCTTCTCCAGCGTGATCCCCTGTTCCTGAAGGGTTTTTACCACACTGTCCGTACGGATGATCGCATCCTGATGCCCGGTTTCACCCTCGAGAAGAACATATTGGATCTTTCCGTCTGCATTCCGGTCCACCGAATGATCGGTTCGTATCACCTGTGCTGCAATTTCTCCCTGCATCGTACCGGACTGTCTGGCATCTCCACCGACATAATACAGCTTGTCCCATTGCATCAGATCCTCCCGTACCGGCTCACGGTTAAAGAATATAACCGGTATATTTTCGTTTTTTGCCATCTTGATGATGTTGGAAGGCTCCGTCCGGTCAACCAGATCGACCACAAGGATATCACAGCCTGCATCAAGTATTTCCTCTACCACCTCGTCCTGAAGCTTCTGGTCATTCTTACCATCCCTTACCGTCATGATGATTTTCAGGGAATCGGTCTCATAATCCTCCAGATCCTCCTTCAGACAATCTGTAAGCGCATTGATAAAGGGATCATCCTGTGTATAAAGTACTACTCCGACCCGGAGAACACTTCTTTGCGCTTCCTTGTTGCTGCCACATCCTGTCAGACATAACAGCACGCAGCAGACCAGCACGTATATGCTCCACCTAACCTTCATTGTAACCATCCTTTCCACACCATGTATTCTGCCGTATATTCTTCCATTTATATGATGCCGGGGTCAAAAGCCCCCGACTTTGATACCTACGGATTGCTTCGTGCTACGCACTCCCACAATCCTACCCAATATTCGCATATCGTGGGATTATCACATAGTTTACTTATGTGGTTAATCATACGTATGAAGAAACTGCTGTACCTCTTCCCTGAAAATATCCTCCTTATGCAGCAGCCGATAATCCGTCTCACGGTTTTTCATGGTATACAGCTGATTCTTCAGTGCACCGGAAATCTCCAGGACACTTTGATACCCCATATCATATCCGTCTGCGGCAACCAGCCCTTCCACCACAGCCTCGTCCAGATAGTATACACACTTGATACTGTTTCCGATTCCATAAATTCCCGGATGGTTTCCATTCTCCTGTGCATACATCCCGGCAATCTGTTCCAGTGCACTTGTTTCAAGTACAATCAGGTAATCGACCGCCTTCTCCTTTTTGAGCTTCTCCGTAATTGCCATATCATAGGTTGTATGGATATGGAACCGGATTTCGCAGCCGGTATCCGAAAGAGCGTCCAATACCCCCTTCGCACGCTCCCTGCTGCATTCTGTTTCTGCTAGTCCGCCTACAATTCCGATCCTTTTCCCGCGGATATTCTCCCGGCTTTTCAGATCTTCTCCCAGTGCATATCCCATACCGTAATTATCCGGCATCACGACCGGAAGCTCCGGATATTGCGTCCTGTTCCCGTTCTCCGGTTCCTTAGGGACATCATTGGCAACCAGTAAAACCGGCTTCTGTGAACGGATCTCCCGAAGCATCGCTCCGGTATCCTCCCCCGGCGCTGCCTGGACAATAAAAGCATCCACCTGATTATCCAGCTGCTCGTAAATCAGACTTTTCTCTTCCTGTGCATCTTCAATTTCGTCGGTATTGCAGATAATCAGATGAATATTCCTGATCCCTGCTGCCTGCTTAAGACCGTTAATAAAAGAATCCCATTTTTCATCACCGGATTTTTCAACGATAACAGCTACCCGCTTCTGCGGTTTTTCACCGGAAAAAATCAGATGCATACACAGCAGAAGCAGTATAAAGAGGCAGATTTCCGACAATAGAAACGTCATTTTGGTTCTTTTCATGGTTCAACCTCATTTCTGGGTGGTTTTCCCGGTGCCTCCAGTATCTCACAGTTTTCTTTGGTATATGGTATGGCCGGCAGGTGAATGGTAACGGTAGTACCTTCATCCGGTTCACTTTCTACTGTGAGTCCGTATCTTACTCCAAACATCAGCTGTATGCGGGTATGCACATTAATAAGCCCTACTCCCGATCCATGCTTTGGCACCTTCTGATTATCTGTCAGAATATTTTCCACATCCTCACGCCGCATTCCCATTCCGTTATCGGAAACCACCAGATAAATCTCCTCCTCCTTCTTAAAGCCTCTGACGAGGATTCTGGGATGGTCATCCTCATCCATATCTCCTACTCCATAATATATGGCATTTTCCAGAATCGGCTGCAGAATAAGCTTTACGGTACAGAACGGATAAATCTCCTCTGAAACATCATATTCGGTTACAAACCGTTCCTTATAACGGTATTTTTGTATATTCATGTAATTCCGGCAATGCTGCAGTTCATCCTCAATCCGGATAATGGTCTTCCCTCTTGACAGACTGATCCGGAAAAGCCGTGCCAGCTCTGAAATCATGAAAACCGCATCCTGATTCCGGTTTCCCTCAATCATCCAGGTAATGGACTCCAGTGTGTTATAAAGGAAGTGGGGATTAATCTGGCTTTGCAAAGCTGCCAGTTCACTCTTTCTGCGCTCATTCTGCTGTTCCACAATTTCCTTCATCAGCCGTTCAATCTCTTCATATGATTTCTGGACAGAATTCCCCAGATGCCTGATTTCATATGAGCCCCCGATATAAATATCCGGTTTTTCCCCCGCCTCATATGCCGTTACGGAAGCATCCAGCTTCAGAATCGGACTGGAAATCTTTTTGGACACAATACGGTTTACTGCAAGCAGCATCATAATCAGCATGATCACAATGATCATCATGTAAATCCGGAACTTCTCCAGACTGTCTGTCCGGATATCCGGCAAAACGACACCCACCAGCTTCCATCCAGTATATGAAATGGTGTTGACAATCATGGTCTGCCTCTCTCCATGAGGACTGCGCAGATTCCTGTATATGCCGTCCTCACTGCTGCTTGCCAGTACTGAATTTTCCTGAAACAGACCATTACTGATTTCGTTGGCATATGGATGATAAATCAGCTTTCCCTCCCTGTCACACAGGTAATAATATCGTCCTCTGGTTCTGTCATTAATCCGGTCCATCATTTCTTCTATAAAGGAATATTTCATATCCACCAGCAAAATACCATTTTCCGGACTGTCTCCGTCAATCACATCCACTGCACGGCTTAAGGAAATTACCCAGTGGTACCGCTTTGCATCATCCTGAAATAAATCCTGCATGTGAGGTGTGGAAAAATGCATATTTTCGATTTTCGCTTTTGCGTTCTCAAACCAGGACTGCCTGCTGACCTCAACACCCTCCTTTTGGAGTGTGACAGGCTCTGCCACAAGCAGCTCTCCCTCCATGTCATAAAGTGCGATACTCTGTATTTTATCCTTATTGGAATCATAAAGGAGACTGAGCTCCTGATTGAACTCAGGACTTGATATATCCAGCGCCTGTATAATGTTATAATTGGCAGTATCAGAAATCTGTCTCATACTCTTCAGATACTGTTCCATGGAATTCACAATGGTTTCCATCATATTCTGTGCATCCCGGACATCATTCTGGCGCATAGCTGTTTCATACCGGTTATAAAGCAATAATCCCATGGAGATTGAGGTAATCACAGTCATCAGGGAAAGCACCGTCATAATGACCGACTGAATATCCGAAGCTCTTCTTTTTTTCTTCATCATACTTATTTTCCTATATGTTCAGTGCGGTATTTGGAGGGTGACATTCCATATTTACGCTTAAAAACATAGCTGAAATAATTAGCATCCTCATATCCGACATGCTCTGCAATTTCATAGCTCTTTTCATTGGTTTCCAGAATCAGCCGGACTGCCTGCTGCATCCTGTAATCTGTCAGATACGTGATAAACGAAATACCGGCTTCCTTCTTAAAAATAGATGAAAAATAGGAATTCGACACACCAAGACCCGAACACACCGTATCCAGGGACAGACCGGCATCCGAGTAACGATCACGGACAATATTTTTGGCTTCTGAAATCAGATAACGGAGCGAGGAGTTTCTGGCATTTTTCAGTTCATCACTGATCGATAATGCCACACTGATCAGCCAGGCCGATAATGCATTCTTATCCATCTTCGGAATCTCCTCATAGGCATTCCGGACTTCTCCGGTATGATCTTCAAATTTTATATAGTTATTTCCACAGAAGCGGTACAAATGCCCGACAATTTCCATAACCGTAAAATTATGCTGCATAATTGTTTTTGCATTATCCTTAAGCTCATTTACAAGAGAAAGCACTGCATGCTCAATGTCTTCACGCACACCGATATGAATCGCCTTAAACACTCCATTCATGTCTATATCCTCCGGCTGCATGGAAAGCTCCTGGCCCTTCGGTGCAATATCTGCAATGTTGATTGAGCGTCCGGCTCCATATATCACACGATAGGAAAGCGCTTCCCTTGCCCCCTCGTAGGAATAACGCAGAGAGGCCAAGTCCTCACACGCCTTGCCGAGTCCTACGGTTACAACCGCACCGAAAAAGCGGTCTGCCCACTTGCAGAAGCGGTCACATTCATCCGTCAGTCTCGTAATTTCGCTCTCTCCCTCAAGATTCACCAGCATAACGATGTTTCCAAGATAAGTAAAATATCTGCAATCCCACTTTTCCTTAAACCGTTCCTTCGCTTCCCTCTGCACTGATACGGAAAGAAGGAGAGGTGTCATATTATCCGGGACATGATTTTCCGAGATGTGCAGAACGGCACAGCAAAAATATGGCCCCGGCAGGGAAATCCGGTAATCACCCAGAAATTTACAGATTTCACCTTCCGTAATCCGTCCCTCGATCAGTGAATAGAAAAAGTTCGTCTGCAATACCGGAAGGGAATCGGTATAGTACTGCTCCAGCTTCCTGACATTTAATTTTTCTTCCCGTTCCTTATCAAGGACATCCTTTAAGCGCTTCAGACAGTCCGATAGCTCGTTGGCATTCACCGGCTTCAGAATGTATTCCTCGATTTCAAGGTGAACCGCCTCCCGGGCATATTCAAACTCGTCAAATCCGGTAAGAATTAAAATCCGCATATCCGGATTATCCTGCTTCAGATTACGTGCCAGCTCCAAACCGTCCATATAGGGCATTTTAATATCCGTAATCACAACATCCGGCTGCATTTTCTCTGATATCTCCAGTGCCTTTACCCCGTTCCTTGCCTTTCCGATTACTTCAAACCCCATCTCATTCCAGCTGATCCTGTGTTCAATTGTGTCCATAACCTCTTCTTCGTCATCTACAAGAAGCACCTTGTATGTCAGCATCTGTACCCCTCCATGTTGTTGCAAAATGGCACGAATTCACTGAATCATAAATTCGTGCCATCTTTTTTTACTGCTATTCTTTATTTCCTCAGTCATCTCGCAAATCCGCACTTCGTGCTCTCCATCCTGCTTCGCAGGATATTTGCTCGTTAATGAGCCCTGAAAACCAAATGTCTGCTTCGCAGCCGCTTGGTTTTCCTTGGGCTCATTACATTATACTCTTTTTTTCAGGAAATTCCCACTGTAAATCCTGTGAATTTTGCCGAAACCGTATTCCTTATTTCTTCTTTACATACTTCAGACAGTCAAGCGTAACAGCTGCCAGAATAATGATACCTTCAAATATAAACTGAAGGTTTGTATCTATACCAAGAATCGTGAGGGAATAGGTCAGTGCGGTAAAGATTAACACACCGGTTACAACACCGGAAATCTTACCGATACCACCGGTAAAGGATACACCGCCGACAACGCAGGCTGCAATAGCATCCATATCCCATCCCTGTCCGTAGGCTGCACTACCTGATCCGATCATACGGTTACATTCCAGCCATGAACCAAATCCGTAAAGAATACCTGCAAGAACAAACGCTCCCATGGTTACTGCAAATACGGAGATACCGGATACAGCTGCTGCTTCCGGGTTTCCACCGACTGCATACAGATTCTTACCAAAGGTTGTCTTATTCCAGATAAACCACACAACCACAACTGCAACAACTGCCCAGAGAATAATGGTCGGGAATTTCCCGATTCTCGGGATAAACATCGCCGGGATGGAGGAATCAATAGCACCGAAGGAAACACCCTTCGTAGCATACGTTACCAGTCCGAAAATAATCAGCATGTTTGCCATGGTTGAAATAAACGGATGCATCTTGAACTTTGCCATAAAAAATCCTGCAATGGATGCAAAGCCTGTTGTCAGGATCACACAGACAATCAGCGCAAGCAGTGCACGTGCCGGTACCGGAATTCCGGTAAAATCAAAGATATGACCGAACACTCCACCGGTATTGATTCCGTTGTGCATAATAATGGTTGCCGTTACCATACCCATACCAACCATTCGTCCTACGGAAAGATCCGTACCCGTTAACAGAATCAGTCCGGCTACTCCAAGTGCCAGAAATACACGGGGTGACGCCTGCTGAAGGATATTCAGAATATTGGCCGTTGTCAGAAGCTGTGTATTTTTTACCAGCGGCGTAATGATACAAAGAGCAATAAAAATCATGATAATGACAATATACAGTCCGTTCTTATACAGAAACTGTGAGGTATTGAAGGTATATCTGTAGTTTTCAAAGCTCTGCGCCTTTTTCTGTGTAAAGGTGAATTTCGACATACGAAGCAGATCAATCAGATGATACTTATGCACAAATGCTTCATGTTTTCTGTCCTTGATTTCCTGAAGTCTGGATTCATGCATCATCTGGGCATCATACAGACGGTTTTTATATACATACTTTTCGTCCTTGATTTCCTGTTTGTCCGTCAATCCGGAAAGCGTACGCTCATGCTCTGCCTTAAGCTGTCCGCGAACCTTCGCATATTCCGCATTTTCCTCTTCCTTTTGGGCTTTACAGCTTTCTGCAACCTTTTCGTAATAATCCTTATTAAAATGGGCAGCAAGATAAGCCTCCGCATCTTTAATCAGCTGGGAAACCTCCTCCTTGTTTGCAGCCTCCACCGCTTTTGCCTTTACAAGCTCTTCCTGATCCTGCCGGATAATTTCGGCCTGCTCCTCTTTCGTATAGTTTTTGTCTTCCTTTGTCAAGGCAATGTGCGTTTTTAATGCCTGCACCTTATCCGAACCATCCACACGCAGGGCATCAATCTTTTTCTGTATCTTACCAATATATTCATCAATCGGCTTTAAAAGCTTTGCTTCTTCCTCTGCCGAAAGATATTTCCTATCATTTGCCATAGCTTCTGTACTCCTTTCTACAAATACTTTGCACTAAGTCTAAGCAGTTCTTCCTGATTGGTTTCTCTGGTATTTACGATTCCTGCCAGATGTCCGTTGGACATTACTCCGATCCGGTTCGTAATTCCCAGAATTTCCGGCATTTCCGAGGAAACCACAATAATGGTTTTTCCCTGCTTTGCCATGTCAATAATCAGTTCATATATCTCATACTTGGCACCAACATCGATGCCTCTTGTAGGATCATCCATCATAAAAATATTGGGTGAGCGTTCCAGCCATCTGCCAAAGATTGCTTTCTGCTGATTTCCGCCGGAAAGGTTCGCAATCATATCATCCGGTCCCATACATTTCGTATGCATAACACGGATTTCCTCTGCGGTTGCCCTCACCATTTCATCATGTGACAGGGCTATCCCTGTCTTATACTGGTTCATATTGGCAATGGTGGTATTAAACGTAATATCCGCCTTTATGAACAGTCCGTCTGCCTTACGTTCCTCCGTAATCAGTGCAAATCCATGATCCATCGCATCCTTGGAGGAACTGAAATTCATCAGCTTGTCCTTATAATAAACACGTCCCGCTGCTCTTGTACGAATACCGAATATGGTTTCGAGAAGCTCCGTACGCCCTGCACCGACCAGACCATACAGACCAAATATTTCTCCCTTTTTCACATCAAAGCTTATATCCTGAAGCTTAGGTGCATATTTCGTAGATAAATGCTCTACCTTTAAAACCACCTCACCCGGAGTGTTGTCTACCGGAGGGAAACGGTTATCCAGTGACCGGCCGACCATAGCGGATATCAGTTCATTCATATCGGTATCCTTACAGTTCTTGGTCATCACCAGCGCACCATCACGAAGAACGGAAATCTGATCACAAATTTCAAATACCTCATCCATCTTATGAGAAATGTAAATCAGTGAAATTCCCTGTTCCCGAAGCTGCCGCATCATCTTAAACAGCTTTTCAACCTCAGGTGCGGTAAGGGATGAGGTTGGCTCATCCAGAACAATTACCTTGGAATTATAGGAAATTGCCTTTGCAATTTCACACATCTGTCTCTTTGAAACAGACATTTTCTTCATTGACTGCGAAAGATTTACCGTAATTCCAAGCTTACGGAATAAATCGGAAGCCTCTTTTTTCATTCTTCCTTCATCTACCACTCCTAAGGAATTCTTAGGGTAGCGTCCAAGGAACAGATTATCAATTACATTTCTTTCCAGACACTGGTTCAATTCCTGATGAACCATTGCCACACCGTTTTCCAAAGCATCCTTCGGCCCGGTGAAGTTTATTTCTTTTCCATCCAGAATTATTGTGCCCTCGTCTTTCTGATACGTACCAAAAAGACATTTCATCATTGTCGACTTACCGGCACCATTCTCACCCATAAGACCCATAATTGAGCCCTTCTTCACATCCAGATCAATATGCTTTAAAACCTTATTTCTTCCGAATGATTTGCTCATGCCGCGGATCGACAAGATGATATCCTTCTTATCTTCTGCCATATCCTTACTCCTTTTAGAAAAAGAGGGTGTCAGGAGGTCCCGACACCCTCAGACCTTTTGCTAACAAGAAATCTCTATCATCTTACTGCTGAAGGAGAGATGTATAAGATGTTGCATTGTCTGTTTTAACCATATTGATTGCGAACGCATCATATTCTCCGGGATTACCAAGGCGGTTGGTAATATTGGATTCTGTCTGGCCATCACCACCAATGTAATCAACAGTCAGGTTCATCAGATCATCGTAGTTCTGAAGCAGCGGCTGGTAGGTTGAGCTTAAGAAGTTATCAGAAGCATTGTAAATATTTAACCATACCTTTTTAGCCGGGCTTGTAGAAGCATCCAACTGATTGGCAACCTTATCATATACCTTGGTAGAATCTGTGAAATCCTGGTAATTATCAGCTGTTACCGCAATATTTAATGCATAGTAGGATCTTTCTTCTGCACTGTATCTGTAATCCACGCCTTCCTCAAGCACGTTACCTGCTGCATCTGCTGTACCGATACCGGTATTCACATCTACTCCGTCCAAAGCGTTTCTCAAAACTCTTAATGTCAGATAAGCCTGTACGTCTGCATGCTGGGAAATGGTTCCGCCGTAGCCTTCTGCGATTGCAGCAACTGCATCGCTGTTTGCATCATAGCCGAAGGTCGGTACCTTATTGTCTTTTGCCCAGGCATTGAACATGGACATTCCCATACCATCGTTATTGGATACTACAACATCAATCTCATCACCAAAGGATGCGGACCAGGTTCCGATTGCATTACCTGCCGTAGCAGCATCCCATGTAGCACCTGCGGAGTTCTTCATTTCCTGTGATGCAAGTTCACGGATGGTATATGTCTTTCCATCAATGTCAAGTGTTGCATCCTGAACAACGCTTGCAGAACCGTCTGTATTGGTTCCTGCAGGAGAAGCATCGATCACTCCGGAAGCATCAACGCCGGTTCCAAGTGCGGAACGGACACCACGGGTACGTGCAATGGAATCGTTATGTCCGATATCACCGATTGCAAGGATATAACCGATCACGCCGTCACCGTTACGGTCGATGGTAGCAGCATTGGCCTTGATGTAATCAAGTACCATCTGTCCCTGAAGCTCTGCTCCCTGATTTGCATCGAATCCGACATAGTACGTATTCTCATTAAAATTCAAAGCTGCCATATCCAACTCTCCTGTTGAGCTGTTAGAAGGCTGGCGGTTGAACCACACCAGAGGCTTCTTGCTGTTTTCACCACCAGCACTGCTTGATGCCTCACTTGATGTACTGGTTGATGTGTCACCTGATGCACTATTGGATGTGTTGTTCGATGCAGAACCGCATGCAACCAGTGTGGTGGAGAGTGCTCCTACTAAAAGCAGGGATAATAATTTACTTCTTTTCATAATTTTCTTCCTCCTTTGAAGTCTGTTCGTTATTAACTGTCTTTATTATATTTTCGAACAAGGAAGATTTACATAGAAAATTTTTATATGAATCATTAAAATTTTGTGCAGTTTGATATTTTCATGCCTTTACAGGAATCATTTCGGTCACGTCCTCAAACAATTTGTCCAATCTGCAAAAGGTATATCTTTGTATTTCTGTGCAGATTTTCTCTCTGCAGCCATTCTTCAGTTAATAAAATAATAAAAGGTATGCTTTAAATTATTATGTCCTGGCAAAATATTAATCCGGACAACTTTTCAGAGAATATGGATTTCTCTACCTTAGCATGATACACTTAAGGAAGTAAAAAACGGGAGTAAGATACATGGAACAATTACTGATTATTGAAGATGATATCGGATTGAATCAAGGCTTATGCAAAGCGCTGAAAGCAGACACCCGGCAGATTATTTCCTGCCAGGATCTGAAAACGGCGAAGGAGCAGCTGCTTTGCGGCAGTGTATCCCTGATCCTTCTGGATATCAATCTGCCGGATGGCAGTGGGCTTGAGCTGCTCCGGGAGATCAAGG
>ERZ791884.130-NODE-130-length-103157-cov-38.646903_pt1 | contig 103157 bp, 98 predicted proteins | sample MGYA00509941_ERZ791884 | MGnify/ENA primary metagenome ERZ791884 (study PRJEB30046, sample SAMN00792095) | human gut metagenome | study: EMG produced TPA metagenomics assembly of the A metagenome-wide association study of gut microbiota in type 2... | reverse complement strand
TGCGGATGGCAAACAGCAGGTTCAGTGCCTTCTGGCTGCCTTCCGAGTTGCCCAGACCCGCCACACGGTCATGCCTTGTGTTGAACGTCAGGTTCTTGAACTGGTGCGACTCGTCCACAAAGATATGGTCGATGCCCATCTGCCTGAAGTCCACCACATCGTCCGTCCTCGACTTTATCGCGTGTTCCACCTTGTCCAGCTTGGCCTGCAGGTTGAACTTGCGTTTCTCCAGTCCTCTCAGCATCGCACGCGACACGTCCTTGCCCTGCGAGCGCAGCACTTCCAGATTTTCCTCCACCGTATCCAGCTCTGCCTGCAGGATGCGTTGTTGCAGTTCCGGCGACTGCGGGATTTTTCCGAACTGGTCGTGCGACATGATGATGCAGTCATAGTCATTGTTCTTGATGTTGTTGAAGAACCGAACGCGGTTGGCAGCTGAAAAGTCCTTTTCCGAGGCATACAGGATGCGTGCGTTCGGATAGGCTGTCTGATAGGTCGCCGCAATTTCGGAGACATTCGCCTTCAGCCCGATAATCATCGGTTTGTGGGCAAGCCGGAGACGTTTCATTTCATGTGCTGCGATGCACATAATCAGCGTCTTGCCGGTTCCAACCTCATGGTCGCAGATCCCGCCTCCGTTCTGTTTCAGCATCCAGACACAATCCTTCTGCGATGGGTAGATGCTTTTCACGCCCCGGCTTTCCAGCCCCTTCATGTTCAGGTCGAGAAATGTCTGGTGCGAGCCGTCATATTTCGGTCGAACGAAGCAGTTGAACTTCCGGTTATACATGGTCGTCAGACGCTCCTTGAACTGTGGCGACTGTTCCTCCAGCCACTCAGTAAAGCCGTTACGGATTTCGTCAATCTTCGCGTTGGCGAGCTGGATGCCCTCGCTGTCGCGTGCCTTGATGTCGTTTCCGTTCTCGTCCTCGCCTACCTTCTTCATCATGTCGGGGCAGGTGTTGTGCAGGGCGTGTTTCAGCAGGCTCATGCCGTCATAGTTCCGGTAATAGCCCTTTACACAGAACTCCTCCCATATTTTCATGTTCTTGTAGGCACATGCCACCGAAAACTCGTCAAGGCTCGGCGAATAGGAGATTTTCACTTCCGTGTCAAACAGATGGCTCATGTAGGCGGCATAGATGCCTGTCGGAATCCATCGCTCGCCGAAATTGAAGTCCAGTTCCTCAAAACCGATACGCTGCGGCGTGGCGGCTTTCAGGGCTTCAAGAGACTGCCCCGCATCCGCAAGCCGCTCATGTCCGGGATGGTCGTTTATCCATTCTTCCACACGCTCCGCCTTCTCTATCACGTTTCCGGCAATGAAACGGTCCTTTATCTCATAACCCGAAACCAGCGGGTTGTAGTAGATACGTCCCTGCAGGGCTCCGAGCAGTTCCTCTTCCGTGCTGTCGGTTATGGCACGCATGAAGTCGAGGTCTATGCCGCCATATCTGTTGAGCGAGGCGGACAGGGCTTCTTCGGGCGACCCGGCATTGACGTATGTCTCCACCGAAAAGGAAACGGGACGCTCGAAAATGTCCGCCTTCACGAATTTCCCCTCTTCGGCACGTTCCAGTGCAAGGACGTCACGCCCGGAGGCATCCATCATCAGAAGTTTTGCATTCTGTCTGGCGTTCAGGTTACCGTAACGCATCACGAACTCGTCATAGGACACGTTCAGGTATTCACGCTGACGGCTGTCCTCCGTCCGGTTTTCCGCCTCATTCCGGTACAGGCGTTCATAGGCGTCACGGATGGATATATACAGCAGGGCCTTTTCCTTCTGGTAACCTTTCAGGTCAAGCGGGTGGAAGGTGGCTCCATAGGGGGTGATGCCCCTCAGATACCCGACGGCGGTCCCTTCCGCCACCATTGAGCCGTCACGGTGATGGGCTTCCACCGTCCCGCTGTACGGGTGCGGTGTCAGGTCGGCAGCTTCCTCCTTGGCAGGTTCCGTATCATATTCCGGGAACAGCGAAGCGGAGGTTGTTCCCGTCTGTCCGGACTGTACGGACGGATTCTCAGCCGTAGCGGTCATGCCTTCCGACAATGGGCTTTCATCTTCCGGTGCCTGTTCTGACCCGGGTGTCATGTCAGCCTGATGCACCGGCCGGGAATCCGACGATGGCACAAACGCCGGGTCGAGGGTATCCTTCATGCCGGACTTCGCAAGCAGTTCCTGTCTGTGTTTCTCCGCCTCATGCCTGAGCTGGATACGCACTTCGGGGGTAAGGTGCATCATGGTTTCGTAAAAACCGTTGATGGGCGGGTTTTCCTCCCAGTCTATATCCGCATATATGTCGTCCGGATGGGCTTGGGCTGCCGTTTCTTTGGCTTCCGCATCTTCCGCTTTCACATCTTCCGCCTTTTCGCCTTCAGTCTCCTTTTGCGGGGAAACGGCAGGTGCAGCCGCCGGTTCATCCGTAACCTTCGGCGTAACCTGTGCCTGTTTCTTGCCGTTCTTGTCCTTTGACTTGGCTGCGGACTTTTTCTTTTTGCCCGAAAGAGCCTGATTGCGTTCCTCTTCCGTATATTCCCACAGGTCAAAGAGTGTCAGCTGCACGGTTGGAGCCTGTTCCGGCTCATGCGTCCCGGTCTCCTGTCTTTCCGCAACCGGTTGTGCCTTTTCTTCTCTCGCTGCATCCCTGTTCTCCGGTTGCTGCCGGACGTGTTCTGGTTCGGGAACTGACCTTTCCGCCTTCACTGATTCAGTTTCCGGTATGGAGATGCTCATGGCGGATTGTACGGTCTGTTCCGCTGCTGTCCTGCGTCCCTGATAAAGTTCCATGTCCAGACGTTTGCGCAAGTCCTCCGCAAGCATCCTGCCCAGGTCTGTCGCGATACCTTCCACACCTCCGCTGTGAGTATATATCATGGCGGGCTTTCCGTACGGGTCGGTACCCCTCTTCGCATCGGTATGTACGATACGTTCCGTGTGGTAGGCAAAATAGGCGTTCTCCGTCAGTCCGCCGTTATGTTCCGTCTGTATGATGGTCAGTACCCTCTCTTCCTGTGTCAGTTCTTTCTTTTGCAGGTCTTTTTGCAGGATGATCAGGTCGCTGCCGGCTTCCGTACCCGCATTGTCGGTAAACAGGTTGTTGGGCAGGCGGATTGCCGATACCAGATTCGCCTTGCTGAACATCTCGTTCCTGACGGATACCTTCGAGCTGTTCAATACCCCCTGCGAGGTGATGAACGCCACGATGCCGCCGTCACGCACCGCATCCAGACCTTTCAGGAAGAAATAGTCATGGATGGCTTTCTGTGCCGAACGTCTGCCAAAGGATGCGCTGCGGCTGAACTCCGCATCGAACACTCCGAAATCCCCGAAAGGGATATTGGAGATGGCAAGGTCAAAATGGTTCAGAAACGGCTTTTCGATTTTCTCGAAACCCATCGTGCGGATTTTCTGTTCCGGGTAAAGGCAGCCCAGCAGCTTGCCCGTCAGCAGGTCCTTCTCGAAAGCCATCACATCCGCCTGCGGCTGGTATTGCAGCACCGCATCCACAAAAGCGCCCGTCCCGGCGGACGGTTCCAGTACGCGGTCGGGACGCACCTTACGGTCATACAGGGCTTCCGTTATTGCACCCGTAATTTCCGCCGGCGTGTAGAATGCCGTCAGTACCGATGATTTCAGCGAGTCCACATAACTTTTGTATTCCCTTTCATCCCGGCTGTTCTCACGGATCAGCCGATGCAGTTCGATGGTCGGGGCAAACAGGTCGAGGTCAGATTTCGCCCAATGGACGGCATCCGTCAGTTCTCTGGCGGGATTCAGTATGCACTTCAGTCCCCCGAAGCCGCAATACCTTTCCAGCAGCACACGTTCACGCGCGGTGGGCGTGCGCTGTTCCTTCTCCAGTGTGAATGCCGTCCGTATCGCCTCGATGTTGTCGCGCAGTTTCTGCTTGCGGTTAAATGCCATACTCCCTCAGGTAAAGGACGACGGCTCCCGTCAGCTCCGTATAGAGCAGGTCATAGTCGGACGACAGGGCGAACTGGTCGTCTGACAGGTCGTAAATGGAGAATACGTTGCCCACAAGCGGCAGCAGTTTCTCTACGAAGCCCTCACGCGCGTCTTCCGGAATCTCTTCATGAAACTCGCTTTCCACGACTTCACGCAGGATGGCGTATCGGGAATAATGCAGGCCGTGGACGAGCGTGGACATGGCAATCTCCTGCGCACCGTCGGGAGTGTACCCATCAAGCCTTGCACGCTCATAGGCTTCTGCAGCTTCATCGGCACGCGCCTTCACGAAGGCGGCATCGGAAGCCTGTTCAAACTTGTTTTCCTTGAGATAGTTCAGCAGATACAGACCGTAATAGGAAAGTTCGGTCTGTTCAAGATTCTTCTTGTTCATTTTTACAATGGATTTAGTGATTTGACAAATGTCCGGATATACGGAGAAGGGGAAGAAAAAGGCACCCGGTATCCCTCCGAGTGCCACCACTAAATCCAAAGTCTTGATCAGTATGATGATTTATGAACCTTGAATCAGTGGCAAAGGTAGTCCAATCCGGATGAAATACGAAATAAATTCCGCTGATAATTCATCCGAAAGGCGGATTATCCCTTACTTCCCATTCCTCACTTTCTCTTTTTTGCGGATGCCGCACCGTCCTTTCTTTCCGGAAAGACAAAACCGGTGTTGAAGTCGGCATCAAAGACCAGGGCGGCATCGAAACGCTTACCCTGCTTGTTCTTGAATCCCTTCAGGACACCCGTCTTTCCCTTTGTCAGCAGTTCCCTGATTTCATCGTCGGTAAGCATTCTGTTGGCTTTCAGCCTGAATATGGGCAGGCCGCATTCCGTGTTGTCGCATCGTACCACCTTGCCGAAGAACTGCATCCTGCCCGTTCCGCACTTGGGACACGTGCAGCCGGAATCCTTTTTCCCGAACAGCTTTTCGCATGACAGCAGTTCGGAGGTGATGGACGTCGCATATTCCTCAATCTCCTTGCGGAACTTTCCGGCAGGTACCTCTCCGCGTTCGATGCACGCCAGTTCCTTTTCCCATTCGCCGGTCATGGCTACGTCGGCAATGCGCATGGTCTTGACAATGGAATAGAGGGCAAGCCCTTTTTCTGTGGGCACAAGGCATTTCTTCTGCCTTGTCACATATTCGCGGGCAAAGAGCGTTTCAATGACGGAGGCACGGGTGGCGGGGGTTCCGATACCGCAGTCCTTCAGTGCCTGACGCAGTTCCTCGTCCTCGATTTCCCTGCCGGCCGTTTCCATCGCCGAGAGCAGGGTGGCTTCCGTATGGAGAGGCTTGGGCTTGGTCTTTCCTTCCGTCATGGAACAGCCGCTTAGGTGCAGCAGTTCCCCTTCTTTCCAGTCCGGAAGTATCGTCTCTTCCTGTTCTTCCTTGCAGACGGCACGCCATCCGGCCTGTTTCACTACATGACCTTTGGCTGAGAACACCACGCCGGAACATTCCACCGTGACGGCTGTCACGTCCTTCACGCATTTTTCCGAAAAGGCCTCTATCATGCGTCCCACTATCAGATGGTACACCTTGCTTTCATCTTCGGAGAGGAACAGGGGCTTTTCTCCCGTAACCAGCAGTGCATGATGATCTGTCACCTTGCTGTCATCAACGCTTCTTCGGGTAGGCTCCGGCTTTTGCGGGACCTTGCCGCTCCATTGTGAGAGCCTGCCGATGAAAGCCAGCAGTTTCGGTATTTCCGCAAAGACATCTTCCGGGATGTATCGGCTGCCGGTTCGGGGATAGGTGACGAGTTTCTTCTCATAAAGTTTCTGCGTGATGTCGAGTGTCTGCTCTGCAGTGAACCCGTACTTCGTGTTCGCATCCTTCTGGAGTGTGGTCAGGTCATACAGAAGCGGTGTTTCTTCGATTTTCTCTTTTCGTTCGACTTTCACGACAGTAGCCGTGTTGCTCTCCTTTACATTATTATATAGGGCTGTTGCGGTTGCCTTGTCCTTCCATTTCTCCACCGACGGCATTTTCACGACTCCGTCACTGTCCTGTACCTTTGCCGAGATATGCAGCTGCCAGAAGGTTTCGGGGGTGAAACGGCGGTTTTCCCAATAACGCTCACAGATCATCGCCAGTGTCGGCGTCTGGACACGTCCCACCGAGTAGGTTCCGCGTCCGGCTGCGATGGACAGTGCCTGTGTTCCGTTTATCCCCACCAGCCAGTCGGCTTCACTTCGGGCTTTGGCGGCATGGTAAAGGTTGTCATACATGCTTCCGTCTTCAAGATGTTTCAGTCCCTCACGGATAGCCTTGTCCGTCAGGCTGCTTATCCACAGACGCACGAACGGGACCGTACAGCCGATATAATGATAGAGGTATCGGAATATCAGCTCACCTTCGCGGCCGGCATCGGTCGCCACAATAATCTGCTCGCTGTCCTTGAACAGTCTGGTGATGATTTTTATCTGGGCGACCACGCTGCTGTCCGCCTTGTATCCTTTTTCCGTCCTTACCTGTCGGGGAACAAGCGTGAAGGTTTCGGGAATGATGGGCAGATTGCTGCGTACAAAGCCGTGCAGGTTGTATTCTTCCGGCATGGCGGGCTGGACAAGATGTCCGAATGCCCATGTCACATTATAACCGTTTCCGGTCAGATAACCTTCCTCTCGCTTGCCGGCACCCACGATGCGGGCGATTTCACGTGCCACACTGGGCTTTTCTGCTATGATTGTTTTCATACTGATTTGTTTTGATTCTGTTTTTTATGTTTTTGGATTTAGTGGTGTACGGGGACTATACCTTCATGCCTTTGTTTTTCTTGGGCTTTTCCTGCTGTTGCTTCTGTGCGTCATCCTTCGGGGCTGACTGTCCCTGCTGCAGTGGCTCTTTGATGTTCTTGGTCGCTTCGTTCGTCTTGCCCTCGCTGTTTACGGCCACCTGTGTCCGGCTTTCGTTCGACGGGGCGACTTTCTGGGCATTGTCCGGATTTTCATCGTAGCGGTACGGGCGTCCCTTTTCCGGATTGAACTTGACATACATGATGGCGTGCTGCCCCTGCTTGTCCGTCACGTTCTCCAGTCTGATGGTCTTGCCTGCCTTGTAGTCTGCCTGCTGCTGTTCTGTCAGGGGCTTGCCGCACCATTTGGTGATGCCGCGGATACTGCCGTCCTCGTTCGTCCATGTGTTCCTTTTCTGCTGCTTCGCATCCTGCTTTTCAGCGTCGTTCATGTCCGGTTCCAGTTCCGGCAGTTCCGTGTTGTCCTGTTTCTGTACGGTACGCGGGGACTTTCCGGTGCCCGGCACGAACTCGACACCGCGCTGTTCCACATTCACCTGCAGGGTCGTTACGAACTTCCTTCCGTCATTGCGTTCCACCAGCTTGTCTTTTACCGGCAGCCCCGCACGGAGCATTTCCTGCTCCTGTTTGGTGATTTCCGTCTTTCCGATTCTTTCCGGTATGCGTACCTTGCTGGCAGGGACATCGGTGATTTCGTTCGTCTTGCGGTCAATGCTGATGTACGAGGGGATAATCTCTCCGGTTTCCTTGTCCACAAGGTCAATCACACGCCCCATGTTGCCGGTAGCCTTCAGGTTCCTTTTGTCGTATTCCGAGAACTTGTGTCCTTTGTATTCGTCAAGTTTCTGTTCCTTGCGGATGAAATGCGGTACAAGACCGATGCTGCCGTCCTCGTTTTTCCTGAATGACAGGCGGGCGTCCAGTTCAAAGGTTTCCTCCCCGAACTTTGGGGACACTTTCACCAGATCCGACTTGCCGTAGTTGAGCATCTTCTGCAGGTCACCGGACTTTTCAAGCTCCTCACGGTCGATGCCCCATTTCTCTTTCAGTTCCTGCCAGTTGATTGAACTCTCGTCAATGGGCTGATAGCCTTGTCGGGTCTGAGGCTTTTCCTGCGTTTTTTCCTGTTTCTGTTCCATGTTTTCCTGTTTTTGGGTTTCACCCTGTTCCTCTTTCTTCTCTTTTTTCTCTTCTTCCGCCTGCATCTGATAGGGGAATGTGTCCACATTGTGCGGGGCAAGGATGTCCTTGTTCTGATAGGGATGCTGCAGCAGGTCCTTCATCACTCCCAGGAGCGAATCCACCTGATCCGCCGCTATGCGGTAGAAACCGAAGCGGCTGGGTTCCTTGCATTGCCGGAAGAAGTTTTTGAAAAAGTTGTCGAGCATGTCGCCATGCTTGTCGAACAGTAGAAAATCCTTTGCGTTGTCCAGCCTTGCCGGAGTCCGCTTGGGCGAGCCGTCCGCATTAAGGCCGGCTACCACGCTGATTTCGCCCGTCTTTTCGTCACGGACTATCAGCACGTCCTTTTCGTCGCTTTTCTTTGCCATTTGAATAATTTTTAATTGTTATTTATTAAAGAAATTATGGATACGAGCCTTGTAGAACTCGACATCGTCCTTCTGGAAGTCCTTTACGTGTTCCGACAGGAATTTCAGCACGTCATCTTCGCTGTAATAGGTCTTCTTGCCCAGTATCTTGTAGGGCAAGGCTCCCGTGCTGCGGTAGCGTTGCAGTGACCGTTTGCTTATCTGGAGCAGCAGGCACAGGTCCTGGTTGTCAAAGAGCCGTATCCTGTCCGGCATGTGTTCCCGTTTTTCCGGTGCTTTCAGGGCAAGCAGCATCTCGTCCTGACGTTCAAGCCTTTCAAGGATGGTTCCCATCCACTGCTCAAACAGTTTCTTTGTCAGCAGTTCCATGTTCATGTCCTCCTTCCTTTCGGCTGCCTGCCGTTTCCGGTGGGCAGTCTGCTGTTATGGTGCAGTTCTTCGAGTGTCCTGCCGTCCTCCCGGATGGTATGGGAGTCAAGAATCCTCCGGATTTCCGAGAGCCTGTACTGGCATTTGCGCCGCAGGACCACGTATCTGATACGGTGATCATCCCTCATGCGCTGCAAGGTCCGCTTGCTTACGCCCAGTTCTCTGGCGGCTTCATTCGTGTCGAGAAGCCTGTCCGTATTTTCACGTTTCATCGCCTCCCTGATTTCACGGACATAGCCGGCCACTTCTGCTATCTGTTCCATCATTGCCTTGTATGCGGAACTTTCCATCGTTATCACTTTCATGTTCTGTCTTTTTTTCTTGTTCCTGCGGCAAAGTTCAGCAATAAACAAAAGGGGCTTTAACAACTCACTACGTGGCTCACGTGAGATTTTTTTGAGAAATGGCTCCGTTACCCGGACAAACGGCGCAACAAGTTGCCAGTTAGCGGAATATGGAATCTTTTTCCGCCTGCGTCGTTACCTTTGCACGGAACTAAAATCAAATTCTTATGGAAACGGTATCTATTGAGAAAAAGACCTTCGAGGAACTGATGGCGCAGTGGGACGCCTTTGTGGAAAAAGTGACCGCCTTGCAGCGCAAGGGGGACGGGAAACGCCTTGCCCGTTGGCTCACGGGCTACGAAGTGTGTAACCGGTTACGGATAAGCCAGCGCACCTTGCAGAAACTGCGTGACAAGGGATTCATCGGCTATTCACAGATCGGGCACAAGTTCTTTTACAAGCCGGAAGAGGTCAAGCGGCTGATTCCGCTTGTAGGCATAATCCACCCCGGCGGCAAATAACCGAATATTCACCACTAAATCCGAAGTAACATGAACGAGAACAATGAAATCATCACGATGGAAGACGAAAAGGTCGCTTCCATATTGCAGAAAATGAAAAAAAGCTCCAGATGGCTCAGCGGGTTTCTGGAGAGTTACCGCCCGCCGCTTGACGGTGAGGTGTACCTGACGGACAAGGAAGTGGCAGACCTTTTACGGGTAAGCCGCCGTACTCTTCAGGAATACCGTAACGAACGGCTGCTGCCTTATATCATTTTAGGCGGAAAGGCACTGTATCCCGAATCGGGACTGCGTGAGGTACTGGAAGCGAACTATCGGAAGCCTTTCAGATAGCCTCCGACCAAAAGCAAGAACGGACAGCCGTCATCCGGTTGTCCGTTCTTGCTTGCGTTTGTTCCGTTCTCAGCAATGGCCTCCTTTGGCTATCGGCACAAACAGCATATAGGTATCCTTCTGCTCTTTGGCGTACGCTTTCCGTAAAAGCCACGAACGGAACACATGGGTATAATAGGTATTCAGGCGGAACGCTATCGGTATAATGATTTCAAGGGAATAGACATCGGCATTCAGACCGTTTTCCAGCCGGACATACCGGCACACCTCAAAGTCATTCAGCACGTCCGTTTTCAGGATTGCCCGGATAGCCGCATTAACCGCTGTTGTTGTCACATTGAACAGTTCTCCGATTTCCCATGCCGTCATCCATACATCGTTACCGGTTACGGTTACCGATTTTCCTTCTATGGTAATGATATTTCGTTTCATGATTCTTCTTTTTTTAGATGTTGCATCCTTTGAACTCTTCTATGCTGCCAAGACGTGCGACAAGATTTTCCATATCCTGATTGAGCTTTTCTTTTGTAATCTTCGCATAGATTTGCGTCGTCTTGATGCTCTTGTGTCCGAGCATCGAACTCACCGTTTCAATAGGTACGCCGTTTGACAGGAATACCGTTGTCGCCGCCGTGTGGCGGCTCTGGTGCCATGTAAGGTGTTTCGTGATACCGCACCGTTTGGCTACGGCACGTATTCCACAGAGGCAAGTCATGTAATGTGGGACAGGGAATATCCTTCCGTCCTCACACAGTCCGCGGTATTTTTCTATGATTCTTCGGGGCAGGTCCAGCAGGCGGATATTCGATTCCACGCCCGTCTTCTGGCGGTTGATGTTTATCCACTCATGGTTGTCGAAGTATGTACGGATATTTTCCTCACGCAGATTGCGCATATCGGAGAATGACAACCCCGTGAACGAAGAAAGAAGCATCTAAGCAAGGGGGATAGGAATGAAGAGAATCAAACGCAACCCGTTGTAAACAAGCGGTTTTGCAGTTGTTTGCCATTACAGCCAAACAGCAGGGAAAGGAAGGATAATGCAAGGTTTCCGCTACCAAGTCATTACCTGTTCCGCTACCTGCCTGAAGCCTGAAAAACAGCGTTCCTAATGCTTGTAAACAAGCATTATACGTGCGACAGGGGCTTCAAATCCGCAGATTTAACAGCGTCCGTTCCGTTTGCGCCGTTCTGCCCCGTTTCCAATTCTGTCGGTCGGCAATGTATCACTAATATTGCAACCAAAAAAGTTATGGCAATGAAGACAGAAATGAAAGTGCTGCTCTACATCAAGCGCAGCGGACAGGACAAGGACGGACGGTCGCCACTCATGGGCAGGATAGCCGTCAGGGGAAAGAACAACTCCATCGCGCAGTTCTCCTGCAAGTTCAAGGTAAATGTAAAGTTGTGGAACGCCACAGCGCAACGGTGTACGGGCAAGAGCAGGATGGCGGTCATGGCAAACCGGGAGATTGAACGCACGCTATTGTTGTTGCGCCAGCGTTTCAACGAACTTAAAGACATCAAGGAGGTTGTTTCGGCAGAGGAAGTGAAGAACGCCTACCAAGGGCTGGCGGAATCGCAGGACACCATCATGAAGCTGTTTGCGGAGCATAATGAGGAATATGCCTTGCGCGTAGGCGTAAACCGTTCCGCAACCAGCTATTACCATTACACGAACACTTACCGCCACCTCGCCACCTTCCTGAAAGACAAGTACCGCCTTTCAGACATGCCTGTCAAGCAGTTAGACGAGAATTTCATCGAGAATTTCGACATGTACATGCGCACCGTCAAGCGGTTTATGCCTAAGACCATACTCGGACATGTAAACCGCCTGAAAAGCGTGATGATGCTTGCCGTGTTCCGTGGCATTATCCCGTTCAGCCCGTTCAAAGGCTACAGACCACAAAAGCCGGAGTTCAAGCAGATGTACCTTACGGAAGAGGAACTGGGCAAGTTCGCCAGCATGACTTATGATACGCCCAACCGCAACTTCACGAGGGACATGTTCCTGTTCTCGTGTTGGACGGGCATTTGTTACTGCGACATGAGGGCGTTGACGGAGAAGAACCTCGTGAAAGCCGAGGATGGGAGCCTGTGGATTCATACCGAACGGCAGAAGACCGGAACGCCCGAATGTGTAAGGCTGATGGAAATACCGCTCGCTATATTGGAGAAATACAAGGGCATGGATGCCAACGGCAAACTGTTGCCCATGCTTACGAAAGAGAGCATGAACATCCATCTGAAGAAAATGGCCGTGATGTGCGGCATCAACCGTCCGATTTCATTTCATCAGGCCAGGCATACCTTCGGCAGCATAATCTGTCTGTCACAGGGCATTCCCATCGAAACGGTAAGCAAAATCATGGGACACAAGCATATCAAGACCACGCAGCGGTACGCGAAAGTCACGCAGGACAAGATTGACCGCGATGTGGACAAGCTGAATGAAGCCATTGGCGGTAAATTTTCCCTGTTCGGGATTGACGCAGCCCCTTCCACGATACGCAAGGACAACACCCGGCGTAGGATAAATCCGAGTTGGAAACAAAGGGCTATTGTCAAACAAATGATGGAGGGATAAGCCATGCGCAGCACGTTCAAGCTATTGTTCTACATCAACCGACAGAAGTTGAAGAAGAACGGCAAATGCTCCGTCATGGGACGTATTACCCTTGACGGCAAGGTCAGCCAGTATTCTACAGGGTTGGAGGTCGAGCCTGCGTATTGGGAAGCCGACACGGGCAGGGCTTCCACCGACGGGCGAAAGGAAAGCCTTGACTGCGAGAAGAAAAAGGAACTGGTCAGGCTGAATGATGCCTTATCCGCACTGGAAGCCAAAGCCCGTGCCGCCTACAAGGAGAACGTGGACAGTTACGGCTTCGTGTCGGCAGAAATCATCAAGAACGCCGTGACGGGCAAGTCGCAGGTGAAGGAAACCCTGCTTGCGCTAATGGACGAACATAACGAAGAATATGCCAAGCGTGTGGGCATTGACAGAACAAGGCACAGCTATGTCCGCTATCTGACCACACGCAAGCACATTCACAATTTTATGAAGTACAAGTACAACATGGAGGACATGCCGTTGCGCTCGCTGACCATGCGCTTCATGACCGACTTCACGTTTTACCTTTCCACCGTGCTGAGATTGAAAGTGTCGGCATACAACGACTATCTCATCCTGCTGCACAAGATGACGCGGCTCGCCTTGAAGAAGCATATTCTCAAACGCGACCCTTTCGCGGGACACAAGATAGAGAAGGTTCCGGTGAACCACCGCTACCTGACGGGTGAGCAGTTTGAGAAGCTGTTGAAAGCCAAGTTGCCCACATACCGACTTTGTCATACGAGGGACTTGTTCGTCTTTTCGACTTTTACGGGCATCGGGAGGGCGGATTTAGCGAATTTGACGGAGGACAACATCATCACGAAGGAGGACGGTAGCAAGTGGATTCACATCGCACGTCAGAAGACCAAGGCGGAGTGCCATATCAAATTGTTGGACATACCCTTGCGCATCATTGAGAAATATCGCGGAGAAGGCAAGGACGGCAAACTGTTTTATGTGCCAATCACCGGAAACCTCAACCGCAGCCTGAAAATGATTGCCGAACAATGCGATTTGGACTGCCATCTTACCTACTATCAAAGCCGTCACTCCTTCGCAACCCTGATTTGCCTGAACAACGGCGTGCCGATAGAAAGTATCAGCAAGATGATGGGGCATTCCTCCATCCGCACCACGCAAATCTATGCGGAAATCACCAACCAAAAGGTGAGCCGTGACTTGGCTGTACTATCCGAGACCACCAAAGGCAAGTTCTCCCTGCCTGATGACGGGATGCCATCGCGTGTATTCAAATGCGGCAATTACAGCGGTTGGAAAAAGGAATGTAAACGGAATTCAGACAATGAAAAATGATGCGGACATGGAAAGGGGAATAATCACAATCAATGAAAACGGGGCGGTCACGATGCAGACCGCTCCCGTTTGGATGACGCAGCAGGAGATGTCCGATGCGTTCAATGTGTTCGGTTGCGACATTCGCAAGGCTATTGCTGCCATTTACAAAAACAATGAATTGTCGGAAGAGGAAACGGTGCGGCACGTCAGACAGGACGGTAGGATTTGCTATGACGTGTACAGCCTTGAGATGGTGATTGCCGTGGCTTTCAGGTTGCGAAGCCGGGAGGCAATGGCTTTCCGAAAGTTCGTCATTGAAAAGTTGTACACCGTAAGCCGTGAAAAGCCTGTAAATTTGTTCTTTTCGCTGTCCGTAGCCAATCCACGGTGTATGTGTTAGCGGTCAGGATATAACATTACGCAAAGAAAGCCGATGGCGACAAGTTAGTTGTCCGACCAATCGGCTTTCTTTGTTTTTGCACGTTCTGTTTTACGTTTCCAAGCGGTAGGCATTCCGATAGCCGCTCATCAGCAGCTTTTCGATGTCGGATTCCTTGTACAGGATTTTGCCACCCAACTGGTAGTAAGACACCATCCCGTTGTTACGGTAGTCCTGCAAAGTACGTCGGCTCACCTTGAGCCATGCCGACACCTCCTTGTCTGTAAGGAACTGTTCGTTACCCAGCGAAGCCTTATGGCTTGCGTCCATTCTTTCGATGCCCTCAAACAGAGCATCCAGCTTTCCGATGAAGCCGACTTCCAGTTCACGGTCGGCAAAAATCAAGTCATTCATAATTTACAGTGGATTTAGTGGTTGTACATTTTGTTGTCTGATTAGATGCTACAGCCACGATAGGCTGCATCCTTGCGTCTGTCCTCCACAAGGCGGACAATGCTCTGCACGTCCTCCGGCTTATAGAAAATCTTGTGCCCTATCTGCGAGTAAGCCAGTGTTCCGTTGTCGCGGAGAGTCTGCAAGGTGCGCGGGCTGATGCGCAACTGTTGGCAGACCTCTTGGTTGTCCATCCAACGGCTTAGCCGTTTTCCTTCCCTCTTGCGGAGGATTTCATTCACCCGGCCAGACAGGCGATTGAGCTTGCCGACCATTTCCTCATACTTGCTTTTTGAAATGATTACTACTTCCATACTCATTATATTTACTATTTGTTCTTCTTTTTGCCTGCAAAGTAAAGCCGTTGTTTGTATAAGACAATGGCTTTGCAGTTTGGTGGCAGCTTGTGGCAGCAAGTGGTCGGGAGTGGCGTTATCCACTGAACCCGTAACGGCTGCTTCAAGTGTCCGTGCTGCAAAGAAAAGCGAAGTCCGGCATAATCCAACCGCTTCGCACTTGCGTGGCAGCATTTGGCGTCGGTGTGGTAGCCTGTGGCATTCTTCGGGTTCCTATATACTCCTTGAAAGGGACTTCATCTGTTTCACGCCAAGCCATGTCCTTAAATCTGTCCCAACCATTCCAATTAAGCCCTTAAAAATACTAATGCCATTTCTTGCACTATGGCAAAACGATGCAGCCTAAACCGTTCCGGCAATGTGTAAAGTGCAAAATCGTACATTGTTGCCACAGCCAATCCATTTGTTTGACAGCCTGCAATACAGACATTTCCTTTGCAACCGATAATCGGTCAACTGTGCGCACAACGACCAACATTGTTAAACATTTAATTCAAACAAGTATGAAGAAGAATCTAAACAGCCAAAGTATGGATGCAGCATTACAGGACTTTTTAGGCAACAAGCCGAATTTGGAAACACCGAAGCCCGAACCGCAGCCTGCCGACACGCAGGAACAGGCAGGTGAAGTCGTGCCGGAACAGACGGACGGAACTCCGCAGGTGGTACGCCGCATCAGCGGCAAGCAACGCCGGGCATCGTTGGAGGAGTACAAGGAAGCTTTCCTCCCTGTTCCGACCATTGAAGACCGCAAGCCCGTGTTCCTCAGCCGCAGCACGCGCGACGCTCTTGACCGTATCGTCCGCATGTTCGGCGAGCGGCGGATGAGCGTGTCAGGACTGGTGGAGAACATCGCCCGGCAACATCTTTCCGCCTACGGGGAGGACATCGAGGCATGGCGTAAACTCTGAGAATTAAGGGGCTGATTGACGGGGCGCAATTCAGAGTTACTCTGAACCTATCCGACGGAGTTTTGAGGGGAGCAAGTTTGTGTTTCGGGCATACCGAAACCACTTGCTTCCACTCATGAACTCCGTGGAAGCCGCATCCCGTTGGTCTAATCAGTAATCGCATTCTAATCATTAGAAATTAAAAGCCAATGGAGCATAAACGTAAAATCAACAACAAAAACAAAGGAGGTCGCCCCAAGAAGGGAGCAGCAGACAAGCTGAAATACCGTCTAACGGTGAAGATGGCGACATCGGACTACTACACGCTGAAAGGCAAGGTGCGGAGTGCGGGCATATCCGCCGGGGAGTTCCTGCGCCGTTGCATGAGGGACGGGCAGGTGAAGGAACGGCTCACGCCGGAGCATACAGGCTATGTCCGCCAACTCTGCGGTATGGCGAACAACCTGAACCAACTTGCGCACAAGGCGAACACCGCGGGCTTCGTCACGGTGAGGATGGAATGCCGCATACTCGTGGCACGGATTGAAGAACTCCTTAACTTTATCCTCCTATGATAGCTAAAATCGTAAAAGGAAGCAGTTTCAAGGGTGTGGTAAACTACATTCTTGACAAGGAAAAGGACGCTAAAATCCTTATCTGTGACGGTCTGTTTGTCGAGAACAAGAATACGATAGCCATGAGCTTCGATGCACAATCGAAGATGAATCCAAAGGTTACGAAGCCCGTCGGACACATCTCGTTGGCTTTCCATAAGGAAGACGAACACCGCCTGACCGACCGCGCAATGGCAGGAATAGCGTTGGAATACCTGAAGGAAATGGGGATAACCGACACGCAGGTTCTCATCGTGCGCCACTTCGACAAGGAGCATCCGCATGTGCATATAGCGTTCAACCGAATCGCCAATGACGGCAGGACAATCAGTGACCGCAACGAGCGGATACGCAGCGCACGCATCTGTAAGGAACTGACGAAGAAATATAACCTGTACTTCGCCAGCGGCAAGGAGCGGGTGAAGCAGCACCGCCTGAAAGAGCCGGACAAGACCAAGTACGGGCTTTATTCCATCCTTAAATCGGAGGTTTCAAGGTGCGGAGACTGGCAGCAGTTAGCCGCTAATTTGGAGAAACAGGGCGTGGATATGCGGTTCAAGTACAAGGGCAAGTCGGACGAGGTGCAGGGTGTAGTATTCATCATGAACGGCTATTCGTTTAGCGGTTCCAAGATTGACAGGCAGTTCAGCTATTCAAAAATAGATGCGGCATTGGAACGTAACAGACGTACCGAGCGAATGGAAATGCCACCGCCTTCGCGTCATGAAGAACTGCCCACGTTTCAACCTGAATCAAGGGGCAACGATGATTTGTACAGCGGTTCGATTGGTCTTTTCATGCCGGACAATGCAAACGCTCAGGCAGATGAGAACTATTTTGAGGAACAGCTAAAACGCAGGAACAAGAAAAAGAAACAACGTAAAATAAGATTCTAAATATGGATAATAACGAAGTATATGCGCTCTTTGAGGACATCAAAAATAACCTCAAGGGTATCAACGGAAAGTTGGAGAACACTCCAAAAGTAAGTAACGGTCAATCAGGAGAACAAGCTCCTGCAATGGATTTGGTTTCCATAAAGGACTTGTTCGACAGTTCTGCAAAGGAGCATCAAGAGCAAACCAAAGCCATACTGACCAAGTTCGCGGAAGCGGAAGTAAAGACATCGAACAGGATACTGGGTCTGTTGCGTGATTTGAAAGAGTCGTTTGCCCGAAGTTCGGAAGAACGGAAGGATGAGCCGCAGGAACATATCCACCGCCATAGTTTCAATATCCGGTCAAGCAAGGTGTTTTCTCTTTTGGTCGGCATGGGTATCGTGTGTAGCCTCTCCGTCTGGGGCAACATCGAGCTATGGAAATCCAAACGGCAATATGCGGACGATGCGCTGAAGTTCCGAGTCATCCGCTCGTGGGGAGGCTGCAACGCCAATCATATTCTTTGGCTGAATGACGTGTTTGACATCCACCGCAACGAAGAAGCCATCGACTGGATACGGCAGGAGGCTGACAGCTACGACAAGGGGTTAAAAGTCTTGTCCGACAGTCTGATGCAGGAGAAGTTGAAAGTGAAACAAACGAAGAATAACAATAACCAAAAGTAACGTGAATGGCATCGGTAAAAGTGAAATTCCGTCCTTCCGCCACAGGCGGCAGGGAGGGCAGCATATATTATCAGGTGATACACAACCGCGCGGTCCGCCAGATTACGGCAGACCTGCATGTACATGAAAATGAGTGGAACGCCGGAACATCGTCCGTAACGGTTCCCTCTCGGGCTGATGCGGACAGGAAGCACCATCTCCATATGATTCAGAAACACATCAGTCGTGACGTACTGCGGCTGGAGAATATCATCCGCGACCTGACGCTCAAAGGTGTCTGTTCGGCAGATGCCATCGTGGATGGCTATCGGAAACAGACAAGCCTGCAATCGTTCTTCAATTTCATGGATTCCGTCATTGGGCAACTGAAACGCCTGAACAGGGAACGTACATCGGAAACCTATGCGTCTACTTTGTTCAGCTTCATGCGTTTCAGGCGGAACAAGGATATACAGTTGGACGATATGGATGAGGACTTGATAATGGAATACGAGGCATGGCTGAAAACAAATGGCGTATCCTTGAACACCATATCTTTCTATATGCGCATCCTGCGCGCCACCTACAACCGTGCCGTGGAAAAAGGACTAACCGTGCAAAAGCATCCGTTTAAGCATGTCTATACGGGAATGGACAAGACCGTGAAACGCGCAATATCCTTGAAGGACATCCGGCGCATCAAGGAGCTTGACCTGACGGGAAAGCCGCATTGGGAACTGGCAAGGGATATGTTTCTTTTTTCGTTCTACACCCGTGGCATGTCGTTCATTGACATGGCTTATTTGAAGAAGTCCGACCTGAAGAACGGCATATTGAGTTACCGGAGGCACAAGACCGGACAACAACTCCACATCAGGTGGGAAAGCTGCATGGAGGAAACCGTGGCGAAATATGCCGCAGGATGTTCCGGTGATTACTTGCTCCCCATCCTGAAACTGCCTTCCAAGAAACTGCGCAGCCAATACAAAAGCACGCTGTTCCGCATCAACAAGTACCTGAAAGAGATTGCCCGGCTGTGCGGCATTGCCGCGTCGCTTACCATGTACGTGAGCAGGCACTCTTGGGCAAGCATCGCCAAAAGCAAGAACATACCAATTTCTGTAATCAGCGAGGGCATGGGACACGATTCGGAGGAAACCACGCGCATATACCTCGCGTCATTGGACGGTTCGGTGATAGACAAAGCGAACTTGCTTATTCTGAAAGACTTGTAATCGGAAGTTGTTTGGGAACAATGACGGTACTTCTGACGGGAGAGCATAATGCCTGATAATCAAACCGTTTATTTCTCATTTGTAAAACAACAGCCGTTTCAATGCTGCTTTAATGCTTGTTTGACGCATTTTTATGGAGTGCAAATTGCCCGTTTTTCATAAAAATGTGTAAATTTGCATCCGATAGTGTATCTCCCGTCAGGAGATACACTTTAACATGAGTGTATCAACGTGCCTGAAACAGCCGACATATTGGAGAACAGCATCTTGCAGGATTCCCTCGGATTGCTGTCCACCCTACTCAAAGACCACACGACGAGCAGGGGCGATGCCGTGTGCAACATTTTCTGGGCGACTTCCGACTATGAACACCTTGGCAAAGGGTATGGCTACCGTGACCCGATATTGCCCGAACTCATCACGGGTAACAACGGTCAGGTCATCATGCCCCGTGTCCTGAAACACAAGGACACCCAGTCTGCGCGTGTCCGTGACATGGCGGAGGTGTTCACCCCTGCATGGGTGTGCAACGCGCAGAACAACCTGATTGACGAGGCGTGGTTCGGCAGGAAAGACGTGTTCAATATGGAATACACGTCAGAGGACGGTACGCACGGCTGGAAAACGAATCCTGAAAGAATTTCTTTCCCCGAAGGAAAGACATGGAAGGATTATGTCCGTGACACCCGTCTTGAAATCACCTGCGGCGAAGCACCCTATATCGTCAGCCGCTATGACGCCATCACAGGTGCGGTCATTCCGCTTTCTGACCGTATCGGACTGCTCGACCGCAAACTGCGTGTCATTAGCGAAAATACCGGGACTTCCGGCGAATGGCTGGAAGCCGCACAGGAAGCCTACAAGAGCCTCTATGCCTACGAATGGCAGGGCGACAGCCTGCTTATCGCCCGTGAATCCATGCTTGCCTCTTTTGTCGAATACTACCGTGCCAAGTTCGGGAAAGACCCGTTGGCGAAGTCCGTGAACTACATCGCCTACATCATTTCGTGGAACGTGTGGCAGATGGACGGGTTGAAAGGTGTTGTGCCTGACAGTTGCCACGAAAGGGTGGAAATGTCCACAGACCTTTTCGGGGAAACCACACGGACAGTGACCACCTGTGAGGGATGCCGCACGGACAACATTTTCAGGCATAACGGCACTTATTGCCTCATAAAGGACTGGCGTGCCAAAGACCCGCAGACCGGGCGTAAAGGCAAGCGAATCCGATACATTGACCTCCTAAAATGAATGCCTATGAAATACTTTTCTTCCCTTAAACTGAAGCTGATATACGTGTTCCGCATCAACGATGCCGAACATAAGGACTGTCTGAAGATAGGCGAGGCTACCTGTGACGATGAGAACGTCATCGGACTGGCGCCCAACAGCAAGCCTTTGAATGAGGCGGCAAGGAAGCGCATCAACCAGTACACGCAGACCGCAGGCATACGCTACGAACTGTTACACACCGAACTGACGCTGTACAACCGTGGCGGCTTGCGTTCGTTCAACGACAAGGAGGTACATGCCGTATTGGAGCGTTCAGGCGTAAAGAGGAAGGTATTTGACATGGAGAACAAGGCTAACGAATGGTTCATGACCAGCCTTGATGTGGTAAAACGTGCCATTGCAGCCGTCAAGGAAGGCAAGGAATCCATGTCACCGGGAGAGGTAACAAACGGACGCAGCCCCATTGTGTTCCGCCCCGAACAGAGGGAAGCCATTGAGAAGACGGAAAGGCAGTTCAGGAAAGGCAACCAGATGCTCTGGAACGCCAAGATGCGTTTCGGCAAGACCCTCTCCGCCTTGCAGGTGGTCAAGAACATGGATTTCAGGCGGACGCTCATCCTGACCCACCGCCCCGTGGTGGACAGCGGATGGTTCGAGGACTTCGGCAAGATATTCTATGACCGCAACGACTTTGCCTACGGCTCCAAGAACAACGGGGAAAGCCATGAAAGCCTTGAACGAAGGGCAAAGACTGACGGACTGCATTATGTCTATTTCGCTTCCATGCAGGACTTGCGCGGCTCTGAACTTGTCGGCGGCAACTTTGACAAGAACAATGAGGTGTTCGCCACGCCTTGGAACTTGGTTATCGTGGACGAGGCGCACGAGGGAACGCAGACCGAACTCGGCAAGGCGGTGATGGCAGAACTGGTCAAAGAGGATACAAAAGTTTTACGGTTGTCTGGTACGCCGTTCAATCTCTTAGACGATTTCAAGGAAAACGAAATCTACACATGGGACTACGTGATGGAGCAGCGTGCCAAACTGGAATGGGACAAGACCCACTTCGGCGACCCCAACCCTTATGCGGCGTTGCCTGCCATGAACATCTATACCTATGACCTCGGACGTTTGCTCAAGGAGTTTGTCGATGAGGACGTGGCTTTCAATTTCCGTGAGTTCTTCCGCGTGAACAAAGACGGAGGCTTTATCCATGAGCGTGACGTTTCCGCTTTCCTCAACCTGCTTACCAAAGAGGACAAGGAAAGTTGTTATCCTTTCGCCAGCGAGGAATACCGCAATGTTTTCCGCCATACGCTGTGGATGGTGCCGGGCGTGAAGGAGGCAAAGGCGTTGAGTGCGTTGTTGCAGCAGCATCCCGTGTTCCAGCATTTCCATATTGTCAATGTGGCGGGTGACGGCGACGAGGACGAGGAAAACCGCGGTGCGCTTGAAATGGTAAATGAGGCTATCGGAAAAGACCCGGATGCGACACGTACCATCACCCTGTCCTGCGGACGCCTGACAACAGGTGTGAGCGTTCCGGCATGGACTGCCGTATTCATGCTTTCCGGCTCATACAACACGGCGGCTTCCAGCTATATGCAGACCATCTTCCGCGTGCAGACACCTGCCATCATCAACGGAAGGGTGAAGGAGCAGTGTTACGTGTTCGACTTTGCGCCAGACCGCACGCTGAAAGTCCTTGCCGAGACCGCGAAGATTTCCGCCAAGGCAGGTAAGACCTCGCAGGACGACCGCAAGACGATGGGCGACTTCCTCAACTTCTGCCCGGTCATTTCCATCGAAGGCTCGCGCATGGACAAGTTTGACGTGCCGCGTATGTTGGAACAGTTGAAGAAGGTCTACGTGGAGCGTGTGGTGCGCAACGGATTCGAGGACAACAGCCTCTACAATGATGAGTTATTGAAACTGGGCGATTTGGAGTTGCAGGAGTTTGATGACCTGAAGAAAATCATCGGCCAGACCAAGGCTATGCCCAAGACCAATCAGGTGGATATTAACAACCAAGGGCTGACAAGCGAAGAATACGAGGAAAAGGAGAAGCTGGAGAAGAAATCCAAGAAGGAACTGACCGAGGAAGAGAAGCGCAGGCTGGAGGAACTAAAAAAGAAAACGAAGAACCGCGAGGCGGCTATCTCCATTCTCCGTGGCATATCCATCCGCATGCCCCTGCTCATCTACGGTGCGGAGCTGGATAACGAGGACGAGGAAATCACCATTGACAACTTCGCCGAGAAGATAGACCCGCGTTCCTGGGAGGAATTCATGCCCAAAGGGGTGAGCAAGCAGAAGTTCAATGCCTTCAAGAAATACTACGACCCGGACATCTTCCGTGCCGCTGGCAAGCGTATCCGTGCGATGGCGAAAGCGGCGGACAAACTGAGTGTGGAGGAGCGCATCGGGCGCATCACGGACATCTTTAGCACGTTCCGCAATCCCGACAAGGAAACGGTACTTACCCCGTGGCGTGTGGTAAACATGCACTTGGGAGACTGTTTGGGTGGCTACTGCTTTTTTGACAAGGATTATGAGCATACCATTGACGAGCCGCGTTTCATCGAACACGGCAAGGTAACGGAAGAAGTGTTCACCCCTGACAGCCGTATCCTTGAAATCAATTCCAAGTCGGGCTTGTACCCGCTTTACATGGCTTATGGCATTTACCGCTCCCGGCTGAAAGACAGCACAATCTCTGCCGACACGTTGAAAGAGCAGCAGGCTGTATGGGACAAGGTCGTTGGCGAAAACATTTTCGTGGTCTGCAAGACGCCGATGGCAAAGAGCATTACCAAACGGACGCTCGTGGGCTTTCGCGGAACAAAGACAAATATGTATGCACCCGATGACCTTATCAACAAAATTAAGAACCAACCGGAACTTTTCATCAAAAAAGTTCATGACCTAGCAGGAGACAATATGAGATTCAACGCAGTGGTGGGGAATCCGCCGTATCAAGAAGTAGTAGCTCAGAAAGATACAGATAATGGGCAAAAACGCAGTAGCAGTATTTTCCAATATTTCCAGATGATAAGCGAAAAAATTGGGAAATACACTTCCTTAATATATCCTGGCGCAAGATGGATTCATCGGTCGGGCAAAGGTCTAGAGAAATTTGGCTTGGCGCAGATGAACGACCCCCACTTGGCTATGCTTGAATTCTTCCCTCAATCCACGGACGTGTTCAAGGACGTGGCCATCGCCGATGGATTGTCTATCGTCTTAAAAGACATGGGCAAGAGGGAGAAAGGCTTCATCTATCGCTATTCCAAAGAAGGCAAGGCCATCACCATTCACGCGGACAATCCGGGTGAGGACTTGTTTCCGCTCAATCCTAATGACGATGAGATTGTAAGGAAGTTGGACAAGGTGATAAAAGAGAACGGCTGCTTGCATGATGCGGTATTATCGCAAAAACTTTTTGGCATAGAAAGCGACTTCGTGGAAAAAAATCCTTCTCTTGTCAGGGAATATAACGAGGGAGACACCTTTAACCCCAATACGGAAATAAAGCTATTCACCAACGACAAAGCGGGTAAGAGCGGGCGTGCTCGTTGGTATGTGGCAAGCAAGAATGTTATATCTTCTGGAACAGAGTATTTAGGACGTTGGAAAGTCATTGTTTCAAGTGCGAATGCCGGAGGACAAAAGCGAAGTAATCAAATAGCCGTAATAGATAACCATAGTGCGTTTGGACGTTCACGAGTAGCCTTGAAAACTTTTGAAACAGAAAAAGAAGCACATAATTTCTTCAAATACGCGACCAGTGAAATAATACGGTTCGCGTTCTTAATGACAGATGAGTCTTTGACATCCTTGGCAAAGAAAGTTCCTGATTTATTAAACTATACCGATAGTAACGGGTTAATTAATTATAATGAAGATGTTAATATGCAGTTGTACAGACTTTTTGGTATAGCTGATACGCAGCGACAGTATATCAAAAAAGTGCTTTCTACAAAAAAATGACAGACAATTCTATACAAAATAGCATCTGGCCTATGAAGAAATTGCATTCATTGAAAAGATGATAAAGCCTATGTAAAAATAAAATAGGAAGTGAAAAAACGGCACTATAAAATATCTTGTGTAAATGGGAAATACGAGACTCAAACTTGAATCCCGTATTTCCCATTTACACAAAATTTTGGACAGTGTCGAAAAATCATGTTGTTCCTGAATCATTGCTGTCTTTTTTTTCAGCATCCCAATTTCCATGACCTCCTCCCATCCACTTTCCAGTAGTTACCCATATCTCATAATAGTACATCCATTGAACGGCCCAATGTACAATTGTTGTAGCAATAAACATTGAAGAATTCCACTCGCCAGCTTTCGGTAGAAACAGACATAACTGTTGTTTCCCATTACTATAGCTGTATGTGTGAGGTAATCGTTTAGCCCCTTCTGCCAACGGTAATGGCTTAGGGGACACTATATAAACTTTGGGCGGCTTTCCGGTAGTATAAGTTATTTTCAGTCTATAAGTGTCAGATAAAGCAGAAGGCATGAATTCTCCAAACCAAGTCATTGTGCCACAACGAACCGAACCTGACGATTCGGGAAATTCATGTCTCAAAATGTTGTATTGCTGAATTGCTGTTATTGCTTTATTCCCCATAAAACGTATTTGCTGTATTTACAATTCTTCCAACTGTACTTGCAGTTACTTTTCCCGCACTGGTTAATAGTGCGGCTCCGGTTGCAAGCTTTGACTTCCGTCGTTCTACTAAGAGAGATGAAGCCTTTGTAATCAAATCCTTACCAAATACACGATTCATTGTGTTTTGTATCTGTATTCTGTTTGCCCCATCAAGAATCTCATGCACGTCCTTTTTCACAGCAGCCAACCACTTATAGAAATTCTCACGTCTTTTAGGATGAGTCGGCCATTTGTCAGCAAAATTCTCTTCCGGATTTACTGGATTAGGTACAACATCCTCACCTTTATCATTTTTGATAATACTCTTTTCCATATTTTCTATTACGTTCACCAATCCTTCAAGCAAATTCTTTTCACCATTATAGGCACGAGCCGCTAAAGTTGTAATAATAATAGAAATAGGCTTGTCATCTGTATCATAGCGGAACATCATGTCTCTATGACGTTTCAGGATCTGTACTATACGTTGCAAAACCGTCTTATCCTTATTATACTTTTCTATAGGAACTATTGCCTCAGCCATAAGTTTCACCGATTCATCAGCTTTACATCTGCTTGCGAACCACAATGCATACCCATCAGGATTACTTTTCAGCCATTCTTCTTTACATGTTGACGTTGCATAATCCTCCGCTTCCTTATCTGTAATTCTTATAGAAATCCGATCTATTGTTTGAGCAGAAAAACTCTCAGAAAACAATCGTGTCATTCTTTCAACGTACTTGCCATCTACTACTGAAGGAAGAATATCCATATGATATTTCTCTTTGGGATTGTCGGAATTGTCCCTATATAATAGCGTCCAACAACGACGTCCTTCCTTTTTCTCAAGCATTGGTGCATAACGGTCACTACCTTTAAGCCTTACTCCCACTTTGTCCTTTAAGTCTTTCTGTGTCCACTCTGGATCTTTTTCGGTAAGTCTATATACTAAGTCTACATCCAAGTCATCGTTTGGATTAATAGGTTGGATGATAGTACCTAATCTAAGTGACCCCTGAGGCGTCACAATAGGCTTATACGACTCAAGCTCAGGATCGTTTTGCAAGAATCCACCTACAGCCTTATAACTCTTCGTTAGATTATCATACTGTGTTTGGGTGATGTCCAACGATTCACCCAGTGTTTCAAGAATATCCTTAAATTCTTCTTTTTGTTCTTTACTTAAAATTTTTCCCATTGCATTTTAATTTATTGTTATCGCTTCCACATCTTCATTCTTTTCCCCCCGATAGTCATACAATACCCAAGGCAGGTCAGCCTTGGGCATTCTAATACGCCCTAGTTCCACTGCGCAAGAGGCTGGTACTGCCATAAAAATTTTCAAACGATCTGCATTCTGATGTGTTGTCTTAATAGCATCCATCGTTGCGCGGGCTACACGATTGAACTGCATTAACTGCCCCTCACATCTCATCATGTCATTTTCTGGTTTCTTACAAGTTATAGTCCAAATACTTGCAGTATCCCTATATTTCATAGTAATCCTTTCTTTAATAGCATTTGCACTTAATGCCAATACAAGTACAGGCTCCTTACTTTTATCTGCTGGTTCTTCTAAATATATGTCATTTTGAACACTCTCGTCAAGCCAGCGCCAAGTATCAGGCACACGATGTTTCTGGTAAACCCTCACGTTATATTTATCATTAAGTACCGTACCTAACTTTACCAAGAGGGGTTGGGGTCCTAATGGGAAAAGCGAAATATGTGTCGTGACCCCATCCTCTAATGCCCTAAGTACTTTATCATTGCATACTTGTTCTATTTGACGTTCTTCTGCCATCCAATATTCAGACTCACCGTCGTGCAGTACAGACTTCATCTGAATTTCAATTGGAGACGAATCTGCTGGATATCTTTCGGGAAAGATTGTGTTGAATAGAGCATCTTTATGGAAATGTGGAGTGTCAGTTCCAATTTTGGGGCTATACACAACTATCAGGCTCTTCATGTTAGGCTGAATTCCAGTTGCAAGCAGAATTCTCTCTTCATGATCTTTTTTCATCTTTTTAAGCACTTCCACAGTATATTTCTCTTCATTGCTGTCAATCAGTTTATGGCATTCAGGACAAAGTAGAATGAGATTATTAATATCTTTTGATAAAGCTTTGGATTTTTCCTCGTCCCCCCGAGGTCCTTTTGCAGAATCTCCTATAATATGGGCGTAATTAGAAATATTACATTTATCCATTGTAATACCATGTTGAAATAAAATCTTGTTACATCCTGCAAATTCACATCTGCCATGAGCTGCAAACCAAAGGTCCCGCTTTACATCTGTTGGAATAGTTGTTTTACTCATCTGCAATTTAATGTCAACTCTCTGGTCCTTTTGCCAGGGTCTTAAGTTCGAATTGACATTGCAAAGATATACTTTCCTTTTTAGAGAAACAAGCATTTGCGTGAAAAAAACACGGAATAATTGATTTCGTTATCATGATTATTGGCTTGAATTTAGATATTCCGTGTATTTATCATATTTCTGCAAGCGTTTTTTTACTTATGATTTATATCATCTTTGTATTTTAAGAATGCATCAATATTTTTCATTATATCATCAATTTCAGGAGCAACTTCTTTCTCATAAGTCCGATAAAAGCTAACTGTATTATGCAAATAATCCCTACGTTTTACTTTAGTAGTGCCATGCTCATCCTTTTCAAATAAACGGACGGCATCTCGCCTCAGGAAATCGGCATTTAACAAAGATAAATCATGCGTAGCAACAATTATTTGACAATCTTCGGCCAAAGTTAAATACATTTTTAATATAAAAGCTAACGCCTTAGTATGTATTCCATATTCTATTTCATCAATGCATGAACATTTCTTTCCTAGTATGACATCATATAATACTATAAGAATACGTATTATATTTATAGTTCCTAATGACTCTAATCCTGAATCCAACGCTCTTTCACCTTCAACTGTCGAATGGACAAAACGCAAGTTCTTATGAGTAATAGTACCTGAAGGATATTGCTCTAACATTGCTTTTACAATAATATCTGGAGCCCCATTTTCTATAAGTTCAGATATGTTTAAGCTCGCATCTTCTACAATGTAATCACAAATATTAGTGCCAACATCTTTTAATAAGCGTAAAAGTAAACGCTTCATTATAGCATCTTTCTCAGCATCTCCTGTTTGCAGTTTGTCAGCAAGACTTTTATCAGACCTTCGAATCAGACTAATATGATTTTCAAAAAAATTATAATTATCGCTTAGCACTTGACTATCTATATTTAAGGAACCAAATACAGACAGTACACTGGAATTAGATAAGGTATTTACTTCTAAATCGTGTTGGTCCGATTTGGACAAATCACAAGCATTTCCAAAACTAATGGAAACAGTATCTGTCTTAACATTATGTTTGCGTTGATATATGCGAACTAAACGATTTTTTTTTAGATTCAATTCTTCTTCTTCTATACGCTCATTTGACACCTTAATATAATAATGATAACATGTATCCTTAATGTAGTAAACTAAAGATAGTTCGGTTGGCTCATTTGACGAATGTTCGTCTAACAGGAATGGACGATATTCTGGCTTCTCTGTCGGTTTCTGAGGTTTTGCGATAGCTAACATGCGCAAATAATTTAGGGCTGAAAACATTTTAGATTTGCCAGTTCCATTTAAACCAACACACAAAAGCATACGCAAAATACGCTTCCCGTTTATTTCTTTAAACCATACAGGAGGCAAATCCGAATTTTTCCCTCCTTCTTTTTTTGATGCAATAAATGATAATTCTGTTTCTTCACGATAGCATCTATAATTCTTTATTGTAAATAACTCAATCATATTTTTCTTTTTTATGATTACAAAGATACTATATTGATGGGAAAAAACAGCACTTTTTTATGAACTTTGTGGCGATTTTCGTGATTTTTACACGCTAACACTACTTTAAGACCTTAACTATTCTCCATTAAACAAAAAAGTACTATCTTTGCATTACAGTTGATTGACTTATTGGAAATGAGCAGAATGACGAACTTCGATGGTTTCTAAACCATTACCTATTCTCTTTTTATTTGATGATAACTTTCTGATTTACAGTTATATTTTATTTAGTGCAACATTTGTGAACGCACAGAACAGATACAGGTCACGGTAAAGCTCCTGTTTGGCGTTTTTCAGTTTGCCGTCCATCAGCATACGGATTTCCTCTTTCGTGAGAAACCCTCTTGTCGTTTCCTCTTTCTTGATTTCATATTCACGGAACGGGTCGCGTGTCAGCCATTCATTGTTAATGGCAATGAACACCATTGTCCGTAACGGACACACATAAAGCCAGACCGTATTGGTACAGCAGTGCTTGTCCGTGCGGAGAAACATTTCAAAATCGGAGATAAATGCCGGAGTAAGTTCCTTCAGGGCAATATCCTTCACATGGTATCGGATATTCAGGAACTCTTGCAGGTGCTTGTAAACGACCAGATATTTTGAAAGCGTGGCTTTGGCTTTCATGCCGGCTTCCACCTGTTTTGCATAATCCTCGTTGTGCTGGCGGAACACCTGCATCAGTGTATGGCAGCGGTGTTCCAGTCCGAGAAAGGCATTCTTCACTTTTTCAGCCGTCACAAAATTGTCACGCCCCATGATTTCTTGATAATGCCTGTTGATGCTCACACGCATCTTGTCAAGCAGGCGGTTTGTTTCAAGTGCGGCTGAACTTCTTCCCGTGACACGTCCGCCTTTCGTGTCCCACAATTTTGGATCGACCGAAAGTTTGCTGCTGAATTGCGTCTGTGTTCCGTCCACTGTGATACGTCCCATAACCGGTACTGTACCGTCTTTCTTCACTGCCTGTCTTTTCAGGTAGAAGATAACTGAAAATGTACTCTTCATCGTTCTAAAATCTTTTTGGTTTCAAATTTAGTTCGTGAAGAATCCTTCGTCGCTACGCAAATCATTGAGGAATACTGCAATTCTCGTTCACGCCGCATTTTCTTGCGTGAGTTGTTAGTAACTCACTGGAAGTTAGTGTTTTCTATATTCTTCCAACCTCATCATAACCTGTTTTGGGCATGGTCACGAATTGGTAACGTTGCGATGTCCTAACTTGGCTTTTTCATTGCTTTTTCTGTCTTTCATTTTTTCAAGCCATCTTCCTAAAACGCCTATCTGCCAATAACTTTGCTACATTTTTCTGTTTATCACTTTTTATTCGTACTTTTGTCACTAAAAACAGGATGCGTATGAAAACAGAATATGAAAAGTGCATGGCTGGCGAACCTTTTATAGGAAGCAGGGATCCGAAAATAGTGGAGATGATTTTGCGTACAAAACGTCTCCTGGCACAATTCAATGCCACAGATTATGCCGATAGCAAGCGCAGGAGGGAGTTGTTGTGTGAGATGTTGGGACATGTAGGCAAGAATGTGCATGTGGATATTGACTTCCATTGTGAATGTGGCAAGCATATTTTTATGGGCGACAAGGTAATTGTCAACATGAATTGTACCTTTGTGGACAACAATCGTATTGACATAGGTAGCAACGTCTTAATAGCCTCTAATGTACAGATATATACGGCAACCCATTCTACCAAAGTAGATGAACGTATGGTGCAGGACTGTCCGGAAGAACAAGAAATCTGCCGTACGTATGCCTTACCTGTACGAATAGAGGATGGAGTATGGATTGGTGGAGGGGTTGTCATTTTGCCTGGTGTCACCATCGGGAGGAACAGCGTTATCGGGGCGGGGAGTGTGGTTACCCGTTCTATTCCTGCGAATTGTGTGGCAGTGGGAAATCCTTGTCGTGTGATAAAACAGATTGATAATATAGTATCTGTATGAGCATGTGTTGAGTAAATGTATTATCTTTGCATATATTACCATGTAAACAAGAGAGACTATATACTTATGGGGAAATTGGTGGAACTTTGGCGGAGTCCTTATCCTACGTTTTATCAACGCTGGAAGGCAGTAGTGATACCTTCGGCCATTATTTTTCTGATATTATATATACTTCAGCCGTTCGGTATTTCCCGGATAAAGGGAAGTGTGTTTGGGGTGGTTGCCGGTTCTGCATTGATTGCGGCAGGTGCTTCGGGAGTTTTCACCTATTTGCTTCCGGCATTATTTCCTGCTTATTACAAGGAGCAGAACTGGACATTGGGTAAGCATGTGTTGAATTTGCTGCTGATGTTGTTGCTGATAGCAGTGGGGATTTGGGCCTATCAATCATGGTTGATGGGAATGTGGTTGGACAAGCGGTTGTTCTTTCTGGCTTTGTCTTGGGTAATGGTGCTGGCACCTTTTCCTACCATATTTTTTCTGATGTGGAACCGCAATTTGCAACTGACCCGCAATCTGAAAGAAGCTATGGAGATGAACGGTCACCTTTCAAGGAGAATATCCCCGGAAGTTGGGATAGCGAGCTTGGAAGACAAGGTGTTTTCCTCGGAAGAAGCGTTGGTGTTTGCCGGTGGCACCAAAGAAATGCTGGAAGTAAAGGCCGGAGATTTCCTTTATGCAGAGGCAAAGGGGAATTACGTAAAAGTAGGTTACCGTTCAGATTCGGATAAAGAAAAGAAAATTACATGGAGATTGTTGCGTGCCACCATGAAGCAGGCAGAGGAAGCTGTCTCTGCTTGCCCTTTTATTATCCGTTGCCATAGGGCCTTTCTTGTAAACATCCGGATGGTGGTGAAAGTAGATGGAAACTCTCAGGGATATAAGCTGAATCTGGAGGGTTGCGAAGAAGATGTTCCGGTTTCACGCGCATACGCCAAAGAGGTGAAAGCATTGATTGAAAACCGAACAAAGAGTTAGTCACTCGTCACAGAAATACGTTGTTCGTCACAAAGAGTTTGTTGGTTGTCACATATCCGGGCTGTCTGTCCCGGATATTTTTTTGTCTTATACCCTTCCTTTATGTTTGCGGCAGGAAACACAACGAATGTAAAGATATGAAACGGGAAACAGTCTTTGGGATATTGGGTGTATTACTTTATACACAGCCTTCCGTAGCGCAGAAATCAGTGACCGATACAGTACGTCTGAATTTTAATATAGACAGTGTCGCTTTGGAAGAAGTAGTGGTAAAAGGAGCCAGAACTCCTGCTGCCAACAGCCGTTGGAGCGATATGCATCCGGTGGAACTGGTCACGGTGGGCGGTGCGAACGGTGATTTATACAAGGCATTGCAGACTTTGCCCGGTACGCAAGTGCAGGGTGAAACCGGTGAATTGCTGGTACGTGGTGGAGGCAGTTACGAGACGCAGACTTTTATTGATGGAATGCATGTACTGAATCCCTATACTTCGAACGGAATAAATACCCCTGCTCGCAGCCGTTACTCTACATTTATGTTCAGTGGGGTAAACCTTGCTTCGGGAGGCGCTTCACAAGAATATGGAGAAGCGCTTTCGGCAGTCTTGCCATTGGAAACAAAAGATTACAGCAAGGTCGATAAAGTCGGAGTGAACGCTTCCGTTGTCGGTGTTGGTGGAGGGGGCACAAAGACTTTTGACAGAGGATCCTTGTCTGTTGACTTGAATTATCAGAACCTGGGTTTGTATGACAAGGTTTATTCGGGCAGGAGGGATTTCGAGAAGCCTTACCGGATGTTTTCCGGAGCTGTCCAGTTCCGTTATACTCTTGATGAAAGAGTGGTATGGAAGGTTTACGCACAATACGACCGGACGGACTTTTCCACTTACGAAGGGGATAACCGCAGATTGTTCGGGCTGGGTGAAGACAATATCTATGTAAATGCAACCTTTCGCAGGCATACTTCCGGAGAGTGGAGTTGGTTTGCAGGGGCGGCCTATTCTTACTATAACCGGAGAATCGGAGGAGCAGTTGTTTCGGGTGATAACTGGCTGGAACGTCAGCAAGAGACGCATCTGAAGGCTAAAGTTTCCAAACGGCTGTCATCGGTATTCCGCCTGGATATGGGGATAGAGAGCTATATCCGCAATTACAGGAATCATTATCTGTTGTGCGGGACGGATGACAGCAATCGCATGTCGCCTACCATTGGTGCGGGTTTCTTTTCGATGGCTTATTATCCGATGGAACAATTGAAGATGGAGTTTTCTTTTCGCACGGAATACACTTCTCCGAACCGTAAGATGAATTTCTCTCCCCGGCTGGCGGCGAACTATTATTGGGGAAACATGATGCTGTCGGGGATTGTAGGGCGATACACACAGTTGCCCGAGAACAACTGTTGGGTGCGTCGGCCGCAGTTGATGTCGGAAGTATGTATGCAGTACAATTTGGGCGTTCAGTACGACTATGAAGGGCGTTTCTGTAAAGCTGAACTTTATTATAAGGATTATGACCGTCTGGCATTGGAGGAAACGGATGCCGATACGAAAGCTGTATTCTTGACCTCCAACGGTTATGGACACAGCAAAGGCATAGACTTGTTCTTCCGTGATAGAGCGTCCTTCAAGAATCTGGAATACCAGTTATCCTATACCTATAATATAGCCAAACGTAAATATCGGGAGTATCTGGAACTGACTACTCCTCAGTATGCTACACGGCATAATGCAGCCTGGGTGGTGAAGTATTCCTTGCCTCGCCTGCGTTCCATTGTCAGCGTGACCGACCGTTTCAGTAGCGGACGTCCTTATCATAACTCCATGCTGCCGGGTCTGATGAACGATGAAGTGAAGCCTTATAACAGTCTGGATTTGGGTGTGACCTTCCTGGCAAGCAAGAAGGTAATCATCCATGCTTCCACCAGCAATATCCTTTGCCGGAAGAATGAGTTCGGTAAGGTGGATAACAAGGCTGTCCTGGCTTCCAGCGACCATTTTTTCTATGTAGGAGTATATGTGACTTTAGGCAAGAAGGCCGCCTACGATGTATCCAATTTTTAGACAATAACCCTTTTTAAATAAACAAAGATGAAAGCAATGATTATTTTTTTAGTATTTGTAATGCAAAGTGCCGCCCAGCTGCTCTTTGCCCAGAACCTGACTATTGAAGTGTGTGACATTGAAAAGGTGGAGGGGCATCTCTATGTCGCCATCTACAATTCGGAAGAAACATTCATGAAGAAACCCTTGACCGCCTTCCGGATAGATGTGAAAGATACGTCGCTCTCCATTCCTTGCCAGGGGTTACCTACGGGTACGTATGCCATTTCGTTGTTTCAAGACGAGAACGGAAACGGGAAACTGGATACTGCCGTTTTCGGCATTCCTACAGAGAAGTACGGGTTCAGTAATGATGCTCAAGGCGTTATGGGTCCGCCGTCTTATGACAAATGCAGCTTCACTTTTTCCGGAGACACGACTTTGGTGATACATCTGAAGTAGAGTGATTATGTAAGTAAAACGGGAATTAATTTTCTTTTGCGGACGATTTACACTATTTTTGTGGTTCAACCTTAATAATTGCGTTATGAAACGAGTTGCACGACTTCTGGGATTTCTCGGACTGGTATGTTTGCTTGCCTCTTGCGGCAAACGTTCTTTCATTACAGACACTTCTTACCGCCAACGTGTGGAGCAAGACTTCAATCAAAAAAAAGAAAGGTTGCCGCAGGGCGATTTGTTTGCCATATTTGATACGGACTTGACGTCGTACGAACGCGAAGCTTTGGAGTTCCTTTATGCCTATATGCCTTTGGCAGACATTGCCGATTATTCCGGAGAATTTCATCTGATGAACGTGCGCGCCTCCCAAAAGGCTGCCGATGAGATGCCTTGGGGAAAAGTTATTCCTGAGGATTTGTTTCGTCATTTTGTACTTCCGGTGCGGGTCAACAATGAGCATCTGGACAGTGCACGGGTAGTGTTTTACGAAGAACTGAAGAATCGTGTCAAGTCTCTGTCCCTCTATGATGCCATTCTGGAGGTGAACCACTGGTGCCACGAGAAGGCTATCTATACTCCCTCCGATGCCCGTACCAGTTCGCCTTTGGCAACGGTACGCACGGCATACGGGCGTTGTGGCGAGGAATCTACCTTGCTGGTTGCCGCCTTGCGTTCGGTGGGTATCCCTGCTCGTCAGGTCTACACACCCCGGTGGGCGCATACCGACGACAATCATGCGTGGGTAGAAGCATGGGCAGACGGGAAATGGTATTTTCTTGGAGCCTGCGAACCCGAACCGGTACTCAACCTTGGTTGGTTCAATGCTCCGGCCAGCCGCGGCATGTTGATGCATACCAAAGTTTTCGGACGTTATGAAGGAGTGGAAGAAGTGATGTCCGTCACTCCCAATTATACGGAAATCAATGTAATCGGTAACTATGCACCGACGGCCAAGGCCACGGTTACGGTAACGGACGGGCAAGGCAAGCCGGTGCCCGATGCTTGTGTGGAGTTCAAACTCTACAATTATGCTGAGTTTTATACCGTAGCCCGGAAGCGGACCGATGCGGAGGGAAAGGCTTCTTTGACAGCCGGTAAAGGCGACATGCTGGTATGGGCATCGAAAGACGGACAGTTCGGCTATGCCAAACTGTCTTTCGGCAAGGACCATGAGTTGGCTGTGAAGATGGACAAGACTGCCGGTGACGGTCATACGGCGGATTTCGAACTTGTGCCGCCCCCCGAAAATGCGGAGTTGCCGGAGGTTACTCCCGAACAGCGTGCTGAGAACGACCTCCGCATGGCTCATGAAGATTCTATCCGCAATGCCTATGTGGCTACGTTTATGACAGATGAGACTGCTCGCTATTTTGCCCGGCAGTACCAGCTCGACGAGGATGCCGTTGCCCGGATTCTGGTAGCTTCCAGAGGAAACCACCGGGTTATTGCCGACTTCATGGCACGGTTGCGCTCTGAAAAGTCCAAAAGAGGAGGTCTGGACCTGCTCCAACGGATTTCGGCAAAAGACCTCCGCGACGTTACACTGGAAGTTCTGATGGACCACATGCAATCCCGTATGTGCAAGAATGCCGACCATTTCCGCAGATATGTGCGCAATCCACGCGTAAGCAACGAGATACTGACCCCCTATAAAGGATTTTTCAAGAAAGCCGTCTCAAAGGAAGATGCTGAGGCATACAAGGCAGAGCCGATGAAACTGGTGGCATGGGTGGCCCAAAATATCCGGGTAGACAATGACTGTAATTTGGGAGGGGCTCCCATTTCTCCGGAAGGGGTCTGGAAGGCCCGTGTGGCTGATGCCCATAGTCGTGACATTTTCTTCGTCTCCATGGCACGCAGCATGGCAATCCCTGCCCGTATCAACGGAGTGACCGGCAAAGTACAGTTGATAGGGGATGATGGTGCGATGGATGTGGACTTGAACCATCATCCGGAAGAGCCGGTCTTTATGGCAGAAGGAATTGCTTCGAAGGGAAAGTTGGTGGCTTCCTATAAGCCTATCCGTTCGTTGGATAACCCGAAATACTATTCTCATTTCACTCTTTCCAAACAGACCCCGCAGGGCAGTTTGCAATTGCTTTCCTATGACGAAGGCGATGCAGATATGGGCGGCGGTACTACATGGAGCAATCTTCTGAAGGAAGGAACAGCTCTGGAGGCCGGAGATTATGTTTTGGTGACCGGTACACGCCTTGCCAGCGGTGCGGTACTTTCTAAAACCACCTTTTTCAATATTCTGCCGGAGAAGACAACGGAAATTGAATTGGTGATGCGCGAGAGCGAGGATGAGGTGCAGGTTATCGGGAACTTTAATTCGGAGTCTCTCTTCACTCCGCTGCCGGACGCCGGCTCCGCAGCCCAGCAGAGTCTGCTGCAGGCTTGTGGGCGCGGTTACTTTGTCGTAGGCATTCTGGGTGTCAATCAAGAGCCAACCAATCATGCGTTGCGCGACATCGCTTCATTCAAGGCTGATTTGGAGAAGTGGGGGCGTAAGATGGTGTTGCTGTTCCCTAATGAGGCCAAAGCCGGCAAGTTCGCCCGCGAGTCATTCCCCGATTTGCCCTCTACCATTATTTATGGTATAGATACGGACGGTATCGCTGCGCAGATTGCAGAAAGCATGAAGTTGAAGCATAAAGAGAGCCTGCCGATATTCATCATAGCCGATACTTTCAATCGGGTGGTCTTTGTATCGCAAGGATACACCATCGGACTGGGAGAACAACTGATGAAGACAATAAAGGGGTTATAGGGCTTTCTGCCATGAATTGTAAATAGTAATCGTCAAATAGTAAATCATCCGATGCCTGTTATCGAAATATCATCTTTGACCCATCCCGGTGTGGAGATATTCAGTACCCTTACCGAAGCCCAGTTGCGCAACCGCTTTGAGCCGGACAAAGGGCTGTTTATAGCTGAGAGTCCTAAGGTTATCAAGGTGGCTCTGGATGTCGGCTACGAGCCTTTGGCCCTTTTGTGTGAGCACAAGCACATTTATGGGGATGCTGCTGAAATCATTGAGCGTTGTGGCGATATACCCGTCTACACAAGCGGTAGGGAATTGCTTGCCGAGCTGACTGGCTACGTTTTGACACGTGGTGTTCTTTGTGCCATGCGCCGTCCGGTTCCGAAGAGTATGGAGGACGTCTGCCGGGGAGCCCGGCGTATTGTGGTTATCGACGGGGTGGTGGATACCACCAATATTGGGGCCATCTTCCGTTCGGCGGCAGCTCTTGGCATGGATGCTGTGCTGTTGACGCGTAATTCCTGCGATCCTCTGAACCGTCGTGCGGTCCGGGTTTCAATGGGAACGGTTTTTCTTGTGCCGTGGACGTGGATGGACGGTCCTCTGGATACGCTCGGTGAGTTGGGTTTCCGCACGGCGGCCATGGCGCTTACGGACAATTCCATTTCCATAGACAATCCCGTTTTGAAGACCGAGCCCCGGTTGGCTATTGTGATGGGTACTGAGGGAGATGGTCTTTCGCACGAAGCGATTGCGGGAGCCGACTATGTGGTTCGTATCCCCATGGCGCACGGTGTAGATTCGCTGAACGTGGCGGCCGCAGCGGCTGTTGCTTTCTGGCAACTTCGCGTTTAGAAGTGATAACTCAAAAAAGCATATATTATGTTGGCATATACTTATATTGAACACGGAAAGTTCGGATTGCTTGAGAAACCGATACCGGTATTGGAAGATGCACGTGATGCTATTGTGCGGGTGACACTGGGTAGCATATGCACCAGTGACTTGCATATAAAGCATGGAAGTGTACCGCGCGCCGTACCCGGAATTACGGTAGGACACGAAATGGTGGGCATCGTAGAGCAGGTGGGTGCCGAAGTTGAGTCGGTAAAGCCCGGCGACCGTGTGACTGTGAATGTGGAGACTTTTTGTGGTAAATGTTTCTTTTGTCGTCACGGATATGTGAACAACTGTACCGACACTAATGGCGGTTGGGCTTTGGGGTGCCGTATCGATGGCGGCCAGGCGGAATATGTACGTGTGCCTTATGCCGACCAGGGACTGAACCGTATTCCCGATACGGTAAGCGACGAGCAGGCGCTCTTGGTAGGCGATGTGTTGGCCACCGGCTTCTGGGCTGCCCGTATCTCCGAAATAACCGAGGAAGACACTGTACTCATCATCGGTGCCGGGCCGACGGGTATTTGTACCCTGCTTTGTTCCATGCTGAAGAAGCCCCGTCGCATTATTGTCTGCGAGCAGTCGGCCGAAAGAATCCGTTTTGTCCGCGAGCATTATCCGGAGGTGCTGGTCATTGGGCCGGAAAACTGCAAAGACTTTGTGAGGAAGCATAGCGACCATGGTGGGGCAGATGTCGTACTTGAAGTTGCCGGCACGGAAGATACTTTCCGCTTGGCATGGGAGTGTGCCCGTCCCAATGCCATTGTCACCATTGTGGCGCTTTATGACCAGCCTCAGTTATTGCCCTTGCCGGAGATGTATGGCAAGAATCTTGTCTTCAAGACCGGTGGTGTGGATGGGTGCGATTGTGCCGAGATACTGCGCCTGATAGCGGCGGGACAGATAGATACCACACCGCTTATCACACATCGTTTCTCGTTGGAGGAAATTGACGAAGCCTACCGTATTTTTGAGAATAGGCTGGAGGGGGTGATAAAGGTGGCGATTGTGGGTAGATAGAAAAAGAGGATAGCCAATGAAGGCTATCCTCTTTTTCTATGTAATTATTTACTTGCTACTTACTTGCTCAAAGCTTGAGCCACGTCAACCGCACAAGCCACTGTACATCCTACCATCGGGTTGTTACCGATACCCAGGAATCCCATCATTTCTACGTGGGCAGGAACTGATGAAGAACCAGCGAACTGAGCGTCTGAGTGCATACGACCCATGGTGTCTGTCATACCGTAAGAAGCAGCGACCGAGCATCCCTGTAACCAGCTTAATTAATTATAAATCAAATCTATAGTGGCAATAGATAAACTCCGTGTAAATAAATAAAAGAACTAATTATAAAAATGGGCTGCATTATGGTCAAATTCCCAATGCAATTCCGTTTGTAAGAGAAATCCATATTTGGATTAAGACCGTGTTCTGATTTGAGTGTCGATAAAGTATAAATCACCGTCAATGCCATAAAGTACATTGTTAGGAACTACATCAAACACTTCATATTCTGAATTATGATATTCGTCGTAATAGTCCATTTCAAAGCCTAATGCTTTCATATAGGTAGCTATTTCATCTTCTGTAGCTTCTCGTTCAGCCAAAATGTAAGGTTGTATAAGAACTGCACAGAATTCTTGTTGGCTATTATAGGCGAAACCTATCATCTGATAAGGTACGTTACCAAATAACTTGTTGTGTGCATTTATGCGGATGAAGAAATTCTCCAAATCATCACCTGCGTATTCAAAATTATTCAGTTTAATAACGATATTATCTTTATTTCCTGTATAGACTTCGTTTTCTCCACCTTTACTAAGAAATTCAACATTTAGTTCAGAAAGAGAAATCCATAATTTGTTGGAATTGGCGAAGTCAATCAGCTCTTTTGTTTGCCCTCTCTTATAGCTCTCTGTTGGTTCAAGCGTTCCTGCTGTTTCCTTTTCTCTTCTAGCGATATAGGCTGCTTGCTCCAAGATGCTATTGATTGGCGAGTGCGTTCTATCCATTCTTTGTGAAATTCATTTATATATTCCATAAATCTTATGTTTATGAGTTCAAAACAAAGATAGTTATTCCTTTTTTAACTTCCATGATTGGTACGACATTTTATTTCTTGGGGGGTATAATCTGGATATTTCCTTAAAATGTAGTAGCTCTATAAACGAAAAACAGCATAGGAGTTTTTAGGCTCAAATGCTGTTTTCTTTTTATATGTTTTACTTGATTACTGCTTAGTATAGACTTCCGTATGTCCATCTTCATAAGTCAGTTTCATTTCATTGTCAACTATCTCATAGCGGTAGGTTTCAAGCGAACCGTCTCCAAAATCAATGATAACCTCATTTCCATTCACAGTATAAGCGAATGCATCTGTATTGGAAGTGTTGTCATATATATCTACGGATTCCCAATTTCCAGTATTATCGCCATTGAAAGTAATAATTTCTTTATTTCCTGCTTCTGTTGTATAAAGCCATTTTCCAGTTAGTGGAGAAGCATTTGGATTTTCAGATATAACACCGTTATCTATATTTAAATAGAATGTATAATCTTTTTGTTCTCCGCTATAGTATAAGAGATGTAAGTTGTACTTCCATATATTAGTGGAACTGTCAAGCAAGGTATATTCTTTTTGGGTATCAGTAAGGACTTCAAATGGAAGTTTATATTCTGTATTCCAAACCGTTTGCCCTGACTTATAATTATTTCTTGAAGCAAGGATATATTGTGGCTTATAGCTATAATTTATAGAAACACCAATAGCTTCCTCATAAGAAATAGGTACACCTCCAATAGTTCCATTAGGATATGTACTCACATATAGTGTGTCACCCATGTCATTATAACAGCAATTACCTACAATTATTGATTCTTTGTACCAATCAGTAATGTATGCACGATAGTCGTTTTTTATTTCTTTAAGTGTCCCTGTTGCTGTTTTGAATAAGATATTATCTTCATAGTATGATTCGCCATTGTAACTGATGCTCGCAACAAACATGTTATTCTTGACACAAACTCCATAGGTAGTAATGCTTGATATTTCAATATCCTTATATTCTCCATATCCTACATGAACAGTACGTTTTCTGTCAAAAGTTTTGCTGTCAGTCCATTCCCAGAGTTTTTCTTTAGTAGTTCTATCATAAGAACTAATCCATAGATGATTATTCTTCAAGCCTGAGAAATAGTTTTCATTTCCCCAATGGAAAGAGCCATAGCATTCATAATCTCTGAAATTGAGTCCATAAGTAGAAAATGAATCCCCATCAGTGAACATTATTTCTGGTAGAACAGCTTCTAGTTCATCATCTCCACAGGAACTAATTCCCATGCTTAATGCAACCAATAATGAGATTGTAAATAGTTTAATAATTGTTTTCATTAGTATTGTTTTAAATTAATGTTGCGAATATGATAAGTTGATAAATACTATCGAAATCTGTACCACTAATCCTTACAGGTAAACCCATGAATATATTAGACCACCAAACTTCTTTCTGTAGCAATGAAAGATTTGTTCCACGACATGCTATAGCTTTTATATTGTCATTTGTGTCAGTCAATAATATCATTGAAGTTATGTAAGCCCCACAAGGAAGTTTCATGCTCAAGTCATTTAGTGAAATTTTCTCGTTGTATCTTCCTGTTATATCATTCATTCTTTGTATAGCTCCATGATATTGCAATTTCTTAATGAATTGATTTAGATTGTGTTTAGATTCATTTCCCATATATGTTATGATTGAATTATTATTTCAAATTTTAAAGTCAAAAGATGAAGTAGTAGTTATCACTTCCTATTTTATCCTTTATTATAGTTTTAAAAGGAACACCATAAAGCATTCCCAACTGCTGACATATTTCTAATAATTTAGGTGTTGTATGAGTAGTTTTAACAGCCACCAAACTTAAATCATCTTCTTTATTCAAGTACATGTACAAATCCTGATGTCCTAACTTGTTGTTCTGAAGCCAAATGCTAATTTGATAGTCACAGTTAAAAGGTTCATCAAGCTGTGAATTAGATGTATTATAATCACTCTCCATAACTTGATGTACAATATTAAATTGGTTGAATCGATTCTTAATCTGTTCAATAAAGATTGCAGTTCTCTTATCCATTTTATTTTTTCCTTATGCCCACCTGTTCCCTTGAATAAGCAATAAATAAAAAAGGTGTGGGAACACTATTTGCTTTACCCTATTCTCTGGCTTCTCGCATTGCCTTGGCATGGATAAAACAATAGCCCCACACCAAACGGTATATAGAAACCTTATAAACATAAGGTAGGTATATATCAAGTGTGGGTGCTATTGCTATCATCTTCATGCCATTTCAAATTTTGCGAGAATTTGAGAATAGAAGATAATTTCAATAACACCTTTCGTTAATTATGTCCTTTCAGCTTGCTAACACTATAACTTACTGAAATTGTTGCAAATTTAGCGAAAGGTTTTAAATAAGTCTATATGATGTAGGGATAAATAGTAAATCTTCTGCTATCAAACACAATATCTAAGGTAGGACAAACTTTGATTGGGGTATATAAAGCTAACCTTGTTTTTGATTTGTCCTACCTATAGAAATGAATGGAAAAAGGACAACTAACTTAATAGCTGTCCTTTCTTCGATATTAGTAATATGTGTGTTATTTCTTGGAATAATGGTATCTCATAGAGAATATGTAAACCTCTATTATATCGTCATGCACGGAGTAAACAATTCTATGCTCTGCATTGATTCTTCTTGACCATTTTCCTGCCAGTTCGTATTTAAGCGGTTCGGGTTTTCCTATTCCTGTGTATGGGTGTGCGGCAATATCTTCCAATAAGTTTTTGATTTTATTCAATATTGCTTTGTTACCGCTTTGGGCAAAGTATAGATAATCTTTCCGTGCCTGTTCCGATAATGTTATTCTGTACATGTTGTCCGTTTTAAGAAATCCTCTATGCTTTCACCCTCCTTTTGGGATATAGAGTTACCGTTCTTAATATCCTCTTCACCTTTATGTATTGCTTCCATTGTATCGGGTGACGACATGATGTACTCCGTTTCCTTTAGAGAATTGTATTCATCCAAAGAAATCATTACTACTCCTTTGCCATTCCCACGATTGATAACTACGGTATCATAATCGTCAATGACCGCATCAATGTAGCTTTTCAAGTTGGCTCTTAAATCTGTGTAATTGGCTGTTCTCATAAATCCTCCTTTGTTATAATGCAAATATATGTACTTATTTGCGTACTTACAAATATAAATGGTTAATAGTTCGATATTTAAGAAAAGGACACCCATTAAGAATGCCCTTTTCTCTCTCAATCAATAAAGCTCATTTAATCAATGAACCATTTATATCTCTCATCACCATGTAAAGCTGAATTGATTCCCCAAGCCATTTCTGTAGCATTCAAGGAACGGTCTAAGAATGAATCAATATAGCTTGACTTGTTAGCTCCAGTCAACAGGTTGTAGAATTTCCACATATTAAGTTCACTTCCAAAGCTGCCAAAGTTTTCATCATTGATATATGCTTTCGCTACACTGTTTATCTGCGTATCAGTAAGCAACATTCTGGGTAGTGCTTTCTGGTAGCCTGTTGGTAAGCATTGATAAAGTCGCATTCTGCCTATTATCTGGCAGAACTGGTGTTCACTCATGGAAGTGTTACCCAATTGCTGCATCAGATAAATATGTTTGGCTGGATTGTAGTTACTGAAAAGTTCCAGTGCTGCACGATAAAGTTCTGTAGTGTTGCTTACCCTCAAATCATCCTTGTAACCATCAGTAAAGATGCACATGTTACAGCAGACTTGATTTTTGAATCCGATAGCTAAACGGAACAACTCGGGCACTTTTTTGCTGTATAGATTCATCTGATTGTACGCTCTCACTCCTACGATAGAAAGATTCAGCTTGTTTCCTCCCACAGTTTCATAGATAGTAGGAATATCAATGCTGAAAGCTGCCCTTTCATAATAGATAGTCTTGTCAGATTCCAAAAGCTGATTGGCTGGTTTGTGGATAGCTTCTGGGATTCTGCCTTTAATAATGTGGCTTGTTCTGATTGTGGCTTGTTCCACCTTTTCACCACAAAAGAAAGATTGCGCTGCATCCTGTATTGTTTCCACAAACTGCGCATGATTGATTGTAAGTTCATTGTCCTTAGAGAACACTGGTGTAATGCAATCATTCTTCAAATGATTCAATGTTACTTCCTGTGTGTTGGCTTCGATAAAATGATTGACTGGCTTTACTGGCTCGTCCATGATAATGGTAGCTTCTTCTGCATATTCACCCAAATTCATTCTCTCACGATTCTGTGCCATAGATGGCATAATTACTAAATCTCTCATAATGTAATTGAATTAAATGATTATTGATTGAATTGATTAAACAAGAACGAGCCTAAAACACAAATGAATTTCTTCGTTTGTATCTTAGGCTATTCTTGTGCTTTTCCCTAAAAAGACTTTATTTGAAGTGAGGAGTTTAGTAAATTATTCCATTAACTATGGTAATAGTGCATCGTGCCAGTTCTCTTATTAATAAGCATTCTTTTTTCAGTCAGCCACCAAAGAAAGTTTTTAAAGTATTCTTTTTTCTTAAAGTTACCATGAGGGGGAGTAAAATAGTGGTATGGTATCTCGTATATAACTCTTTAGATATAGAAACAGGATTTGAGTTTGATTTATAAAATAATATCTTGAAGTTCTTCATTATCTTTTATATCTTGCTTCGTGCCAACTAATCCACTTTCCAATGATTTCATAAAAGCGTGCATGTTTTGGATTCCTTCAAATAGTTTCTCTTTGCACTTCTTATAAATCATGCATTCTCTTGAAATTGGATTCCCTCTGCTTTCATTATAAGCTATCATGTGCTCAAAGCGAGCTTTAACTTCTTCCACATATTTATCTTTGGGTTGGTCTAAAATGAGACCTTTGGCTTTTAATATGGTTGAATCACCAACTTCGTCTAATAAGTCCAGTTCTATTAGCTGGTCTATATATTTATTAATGGTATCATGCCCCATGTGAATTAGTTTTTCCAGTTTTCTCATGGGTAAAGTAATGGTATGGCTATGTGGTTCTGCTGCACTGAACAGTTTAAGAATGAATCCTCTAAGTTTCAAATCCAATGTTTCATTATATGAATCGTAAAACTCCCTGCTGATTCTTCTGTAATTTCCATAAGTAACTGGAGAAAAGATATAATCAGTCCAAGTTCTGTCCTTTCTGCCACTGTTCTTTTCTTGTATGGTAACTTCTCCTGTATCTCTTAACTTGTCATTGAATGATTTGGTTTTCCTGTTACCTTTATAGTTGAATTTTGATTCACCAACAAATGATGCAAGCTCCTCTATGGTAGTATCAGTTGTCAGTGTGCTTTTATCTGCTATTAATAGTAACACATAGGTTCTGTAAACATCTGCACAACCAAGTTTCTGAATAAGAGTATTATTCATTACGGTGTATTCTTTGAATGGTAGTTTCGTCATAAGGCAATCGCTCAATATGGTTAATAAGAATGATTTGGTTGGTCTTTAATAGAAATCTCATTTTAGAAGAACTTAATCTGTTGATTTTCCTTAGTTCGCTTAGCTTGTCATATATATGCTTGTTGTAAATCCACATATCATTGTTTTTATAAATCCCCAATATCCAAATTACCATTGCAATGCTCGTAGGAGGATTGCATGCTCTAATAGGAGTGTAGTAGTAGGAATGTAGAGAGGGGGTGATTAAGCACACGGTAAAAAGGGAATAAGCACACCCAATAAATTAGACAAAATCAATCTCTGTACTTTAAATCTTATCTTTTCAGTAAGCCAGTTTCTGTAATGAGATATAATAGGTAGTAACCTTTCCATTTTTCTTTCTCCTTGTCTTTAGATAGTTATTAATATTAGCCCATAATCCTATATGAATTCTGTTATCTTTTACTCCTTGTCTTAATGCTTTTTCTCTGATTTGCTCATAAGTAAATTCCTGCATTTTAGAAATATTGAATAGTTTGTAAATGGGGAATCTTGGTAGTGGAATTATCTGTTTGAGGTAGTATAAATATAGTTACTTTATAGGTGGGGAACTAATCATAAGTTCACTACTTATAAAAGATAGATTTAGCGGTATTTGAGATAATTCTGTAAAGGGTAGGACAAAAGTGTAATGGGGTATAAAAAGAAGAAATTTATTTGTTTTTGTCCTACCTGTAATTATAATAGTTCAGCTCTTAGGAAATATCCACGTTCTCGTTTTTTCCCGATTCTGCATGGAACTGTATCGAAGTAATGATTAATGGTTTCCCCACGGATGCTTTTATGAGGATGGATATTCAACATTTCAAAGATTCGGGTCAATTCAGAAACTATCTGTGAGCATTTGTATTTGTAGCCAGTCTTGAAACTGTTCTTTATCAGTTTGACTGTTGTATTGCCCTGCATCCGTTTTAGAATAATAGCTTCGTTCATGCGTTTTTGGGAATAATCCATTTCCATGATTGAATCCAAGCCTAAAAGTTCGTATGCTTCTATCAATAAGGAATCAACTTTTCTCATTTCGTTTATAAAGTCCAAATCAAATTCAGATAGCGGTTCTTTCAGTTCGGATAGTATGGCTACCATTCTCTTGCGTTTTTCTTTGACTGTCATTTTAGAGCCTTGAAGTAATAGTTGGCTAAAGTCCTTAAACTGATAGATATATCCTGTGCAGGATGGGCGGAACATGTAACAGGCATAATATAGAGATATGATTCTGTCACTGTCATGGTAACTGCCTGTTACCAGCTTGTCATTGGTATCATTATCAATGGCAAAATAGTTTTTCTTTCCATCTGGATAAAGCATCCTGTTGAATGGAAGTGAACGCATGGCTTCTCCGAAAGCATTCCTTTCTGTTTCGGATGCTGCACTGTTATATAATGTTCGGATTGTATTGTATGCGTGTTCCTGTGCAAACTGGTGTATTCTAATTTCTTCCGTAGTCATTATTGGTAGATTATTGTCTGTCGTATAAATATGTGTAAGTGTAGATAATCCGTTACGGAAACGGCCTGCAATCTGTACACAATCCGTATTAATATCAAGTATGGTATATGGTGATGCCTTTATATCAGTAAGCATTACAACATGTGGGGTATAATCCACTTCCAAGTCAAAAGCATTATAAAACCTGCTTGTGAAGAAATTGAACTTTCTCATTCTGTCAGATTTCCATTCATCATAGGCATTGTTGAATTCAAGTTCGTTCTTTAGCTTCTGTACACTTTTAGGTGCACAGAATATGGAGGATTCGTTCTGGATTCCCAACTCTTTTATTAATGAATGGCTATAGTCAACCAGATTAATAAAGAAACATATTGGGGAATCATTATGTTGCTCCAGATAATCTTGGATGCTTTGCAGTGTATTGTTGGTATGAATTAATGTAATATCCTGTTTGTAGTTATAGTCAGCATCAATAGTGACAGTTCTGAAACCTTGTTCTTTGAAACGAGGGTCTGAAAATGCAATCGGTGTTGCCGAAACCAGAGCTTTCTGTTTAAAAAGGAAAAAATCATTTATCGGCAGAACTATGTTATCTCTATAATCCACATCTTTTACTAACAGATGGGATTCGTCCATCAAGCAAAAGAAATGGGAATAGAGGTCTATTCCTGTATTGTTGGCAGCCTGTTTGATTTTGGGAAAGCTTTCTGGAGTAGTCATAAGTTTATGGTATTTGTATGGCTCTTGCAGGTAATCGGTTATTTTATCGACTGAAACACCTTCGTAAACTCCGAACACTTTAAAATCTTTGTCTGATTTTGCACATTTTCCTTGAATGACAGGAACATTAGGCTCTATCAGTATAGAGGGTCTGGGAGAATGGATTTCCAGATAGGTAGCTCCAATGCCAGGAAATTTTTTGGCAAGATTAATGTTTGATTCTATTTGTGGCATTATATTGGATAGCTTCTGTCCTTTACTGATAATGTATTGGTTCATATATTGTTGGAGTTTAGATATTCTACGATTGGGTGTGTCAGTCTGATTCTGAAATAGATTTTCCCGAATTTGAAAACAGCAATAAGGTTTATGTATGGTTGGGTTTCTCTTAGAAAAGGAATCCTGTAGATTTTGTATTTCTTGTCAACTAATTCTTTAAGGGCTGTGGTCTGGAAATCGGGTAATGATTCTTCCTGTAATGGAAAGACTCTGAAATCATCGGGATTTCCAGTTTCCAGATAATTAATAATCCAGTTCCAAGATGCTGTATTTAGCATGTATTTTAACCTTGACATATCTGAGTTGCTTATCCAAGCACAAGGAGTATCATCAACTCTGATTGACAGATTTTTCTTTTGTTCCATCAGTTGTTTTACTTGCAGATGGGCTGCTTCATTATCGTATGCTGGAGGTAGTATAATGTTCATGCTATTTATAGTTTATAAAAAGAGAGAGGTTTTACCCTCCCTCCCCAATTGGATTCGATTATGCTGTAAGAGCCTTGTTCAATAGTTCTTCAATGTGTTCATTCCTTTTAAGGTAGAAATGTATATCATAATGGAATCCGATAGAGAAAACAGCATGAAGAAATCTGTCACCGTTTGAGCTTATGAAATCATCTTCAATCTTTAAGTGATATGAGGATTCCATGAATTTTTCAAACATTTCCAATTCAAAATTTGTCGAGGTTTCTTCTATTGTGTTGTTACCTTCCGTTTGGAATGCATGGATTGGTTTCAAGTTACTGCCCATTGCTGAAATGACCGCATTGATAAGTTCACCGTTTGCAATGGTTGTAAGTTCCTCTTTTATCAATCTACCTTTCTTATCTCTGTAAGTTAATGTAACTGTAATGGCTGGCTTTTCATTGAATGTCTTGAATCGTAAACGGATTTCTGTTGGGATTCTTAGCATACCGTTTAAGAATCTGGTTACAAATACTGTATCAATAGTGTTATTTACTAAAACTTGGTTCTCAGCTATGCTCTGTTGTAAAATTTGGATATTCATCTTTTTATAGTTTAAAGTATTAATAATTCATGTAATCTGTAACTTGGCGCCTTATCGTTATTGATTACTTTGCAAAGGTGAGAACTTTTGAGAAGATTAAGAGAGAGTAAAATTTTGAGGACTTTGGTTCTCTCTTAACTTGCTTATCTTACAAGTCCTATTCCTTTGACGCTACAAAGATAGAGAGATGCCATTGGGATATGAGAGAGTAAAAAATAAGGGAGATGTTACTCTCCCTTAGATAAGTCGTTGATTATTAATAAAATTTGTTATAGACATCCCAATTTAAATTTTTGTTTTTACTTAAATATCCTTTTAAGGTGGATTTGTCGGTCTTAAAATCTTCGTTATCTGATATTCCAGTAAGGCAGATTAGCTGTGAAATCAGAAATGTTACATTATATGCGTTTTTTTCTCCTTTCCTGTAATTAGTGAAAGCTGGCGATAAAGAATCAAAAAATAATTTGAATCTTTGGGCAAACAGACAGATTCTTTTGGTTGTGCTTGTGTTAGTTTGTTCTTGTCTCGGGTAACTCACCATTTCTATATTATCATTCAAATGTGCTATGTCAAATTCGTTTTTGGTTTTTAAATCTTCTAAGTGTTCTTGACAGCATAATTGTATGAATTTAATAGCATTGGCTGAGGCTATTTTATGGATGATTTTTCCGTTTAGTTGTAAGGATAAAGTAAGTTCTTGTTTAAATGTTATATGGTCTGTAAGAGGATTGGCATTAGGGGCTTCTTCATATTGGTATATGGTTTCAAGTAGTTGCTTGACTTCATCTGCTGGAGATTTGCCACGTTCTGAAACTTGCCAAGATTCTCCATCTACATAGTCCTTTATAAATAATAGGGCAAACCAGAATTTATCAGCGTCCATTCCCAAAGCTGAAATGGCAGTCTGCAATTCATCATTTTTTCTATATTCCTTATAGGTGAGTGGCATATCTATTAATCCTTCATTGTACCTTTTCTTGAAAGTTGGTATGGCATAGCTGCCTTCCAGTGCAAATCTATCATCTATGATTTTGGCTTCTGCTGGATGGATAAACATGGCGAAATCCCAAACATAATCCAAGATTATATCTTCTTCTCTTGCGTCAGTAGTAGGATAAACAGCATCTAAATTAGTAAACTTATCTATTGGTTGCATATTTTAAATCTATTGGTTATAGGCAAAATTAAAAAAGAAAATCCCACTCACAATATCTGCAAGTGGGATAATCATAGTTTGTAAGGCTTAGTAGTTGGAATCTCCTGTAAATGTGTCCATGAGCTTGTCCATCTGTTCACCTATGCACTTATCTATCAGTTTGGCATAATGGTTGGTCATTCTGGTATTAGTGTGACCAAGCATCTTAGAAACGACTTCCAGTGAGATATTATTAGCTAAAGTAACGGTGCTGGCGAATGTGTGGCGGCTTGTATGAAATGTGATTCGCTTCTTGATGTCGCACAAAATGGCTATATCCTTTAGGTATTTGTTTATATCTGCTGGGTCTTGGATAGGAAGTAATTTCTCTCCACCTTTGTACTTATCCAGTATCAGTTTGGCAATAGGGAGTAGGGGGATGCGTGATAGAACTCCAGTCTTAACCCTGCGTTTCTTAATCCAAATTCTGCCTGTATTGTCCTTTTCAAAATGTTCTGGTGCTAAGGTTTTGATGTCAATGTAGCTCAATCCAGTGAAGCACCCAAAGAGGAACATATCTTTTGCTCTCTCCAGTCTGGGTAGGGGAGTGTCAAAGTTGATAATCTTTCTTAGTTCTTCTTCATCCAAGAAATCTATTTCTACGGGTTCACGTTCTATCTTATAAGTAATGAATGGATTGGTAGCCATGTATGAATTAGCTACTGCAAGGTTGACAATCTTTTTAAGTAGCTTTAGATGTTTGGTAGATGAATTTTGTGCCATTCCTTTGTCTATTCTTAGGAATGTATGAAAAGACTGGATAAAGTTCAGATTCAATTCACGTAGGTATAAATCTTCTCTTTTGTATTTCTGCTGAACAAATTCTTTGAGTAATCTTACTGTATAGACAGAAATCCAATAGGTAGCTTTAGAAACTCCGTTATCAACCAGCTTTTCCTGTTCTTTGTTATGCTCTTCAAAGACTTCAAACAGGCTTTTTTCGTTCAATGCTTCTACTTTGTCTGCAACAGCTTCTTTTAGTAGCTCAGCTGTGATTAGGTAGCCCATTTGAAGTAGCTCAATTTCTTTCTGGTATATTTTGTTTCTTAGCTGTGTAAGATAGCTGTTTACTAATTGAGCTTCTTCACTCTTACCTTTTACTAACTGTTTTTCTCTATTCCAGTCTGTAGAACGTGCATATTTACCTGTGCTGAAATAGATTCTTTTTCCGTTTGTGGAGATAGAAACCTCAATAGGTGATAAACCTTTCTTGTTTTGCTTACTTTCTCTCAATGAAAAGTAAACCATCGTACAATGTTTTTCCATATTAAAATGATTGTAAAATGGAGTATATCTCATTGTACTATAGTTGATTATATAAGTTTTTGCAGCCCATTTTTGAAAATGGCAAATTGGGCTGCAAATGGGCTGCAAAAATCACTTTTTTAGTGCTTAATTAAGTGGCAATTGTTCTGCTTTGGGCTTGACTGTAATAGCCTTTGGAGGAACCATGTTTTAGGTTGTTATAGTATCATTTTTCTTCTTACTTGATAAGACAAGATAACCAAAAAAAGGCTATTAGAATATACCTAAACTATAATTTACGGCAAATAAAAAACTCCTGCAACCATTTAGATTACAGGAGTTTATATATTTGATTAAGTATAAATTACTTATTCAAAGCAGTAGCCACGTCAACTGCACAAGCTACTGTACAACCTACCATAGGGTTGTTACCGATACCCAGGAATCCCATCATTTCTACGTGAGCAGGAACTGATGATGATCCCGCAAATTGCGCATCTGAGTGCATACGACCCATAGTATCTGTCATACCGTAAGAAGCCGGTCCGGCAGCCATGTTGTCCGGGTGCAGAGTACGACCAGTACCACCACCGGATGCCACTGAGAAGTACGGCTTGCCAGCCAATACGCGTTCTTTCTTATAAGTACCTGCAACCGGGTGTTGAAAGCGGGTCGGATTCGTAGAGTTACCAGTGATAGATACATCCACGCCTTCTTTCCACATGATAGCCACACCTTCGCGAACATCGTCTGCACCGTAGCATTTTACTTTGGCACGGGGACCGTCGCTGTATGCGATTTCACGAACTACTTTCAGTTCACCTGTATAGTAATCGAATTGAGTCTGAACGTATGTAAAGCCGTTGATACGAGAGATAATCTGTGCAGCGTCCTTGCCGAGACCGTTCAGGATGCAACGCAGAGGTTCTTTACGTACCTTGTCAGCTTTAGCGGCAATCTTGATAGCACCTTCGGCAGCAGCGAATGACTCGTGACCTGCCAAGAAAGCGAAACATTTGGTTTCTTCACGCAGCAACATGGCTGCCAAGTTACCATGACCGATACCAACCTTGCGGTCGTCAGCTACAGAACCCGGAATACAAAATGCCTGCAGACCGATACCGATAGCTTCAGCAGCTTCAGCAGCGTTCTTGCAGCCCTTCTTAATGGCGATGGCGCAACCTACAACGTATGCCCATTTTGCATTTTCGAAACAGATGGGCTGAGTTTCTTCACAAGTCTTATAAGGATCGAGACCATGAGCTTCGCAGATAGCATTGGCTTCTTCGATGTCTTTGATACCGTTTGCGTTCAATGCAGCAAGAATCTGCTTGATACGACGGTCTTGGCTTTCAAATTTTACTTCTCTAATCATATGTCTTTCCTCCTTATATTATTCGTGACGTGGGTCAATGTGTTTAACTGCACCTTGCTCTTCAGTGAAGCGGCCGTATGTACCGGTAACTTTCTTCAATGCTTCATTGGCGTCTGTACCTTTCTTGATTTCATCCATAAACTTGCCCAGATGAACAAATTCGTAACCGCAGATTTCGTCGTTCTTGTCCAAAGCGATAGTCTTGATGTAACCTTCTGCCATTTCCAAGTAACGAGAACCCTTAGCCAACGTTCCGTATAATGTGCCTACCTGGCTGCGCAGACCTTTGCCCAAGTCTTCCAAGCCAGCTCCAATCATCAAACCGCCTTCAGAGAAAGCAGACTGAGTACGACCGTAAACAATTTGCAGGAAGAGTTCGCGCATAGCTGTGTTGATAGCATCGCAAACGAGGTCAGTATTCAATGCTTCGAGGATAGTCTTTCCCGGGAGGATTTCTGATGCCATAGCAGCAGAATGAGTCATACCGGAGCAACCGATAGTCTCAACCAAAGCTTCCTGGATAACGCCTTCCTTTACATTGAGGGTTAATTTACATGCACCTTGCTGAGGAGCACACCAGCCAATACCGTGTGTCAGACCAGAGATGTCAACAATTTCTTTAGCTTTTACCCATTTACCTTCTTCGGGAATAGGAGCCGGTCCGTGATTAGGACCTTTCTTCACAACACACATGTGTTCCACTTCGTGTGAATAAGTCATAATTAGCTCTTTTTTTAAGTGATATAATTAAAAAAAACGTAGTCCACTTTTATTAGTCGGGTGCAAAGTTAGTTGTTTTCCCCGTTTCTGCCAACTGTTCAATTTGACTTTTTTTAAAAAAAGAAGTAATAAGAAGCTGAATTTCTGCGGAATGTAAAGTGGAGTTTGCAGTTGACTGTTTTTTCTCGTCTCTGATAGGGTTTGTGAATCAATAAGGTATGTGCTTGTTAATCAGGAAGTAATTTTGCCAACCCCTTGCTTGCGTCTTGGCAAACTTTTGCCATGCCTATGGCAAAGTTTTGCCAACGCGGTGGCAAAGTCTTGCCAATGGTAAGGCAAAATCCTGCCAACTGGTTGGCAAGGCGAAGAAAATAAAGGGGAGTCCGTGTTTGACTATGGCTGCAAAGTCTTACCTTTGTGGCACATTAAATAAAATACAAACTATGATAGAAGTTACAGATGTGGCATTGCGCCAGGCTGCCGGTGAAGGGATGGATGCATTCATCGGCGTATTCACCGGTGCTTATAAGAAAGAAATAGGCGGAGAAATGACTGCCGGGACGATGTCTTTGCTTACCGGTGAACAGCATTCATTGTTGGCCTATCAGATATTCCGTGATGAAGTGATGGAAGGGGGCTTCTGCCAACTGATTCAAAATGGTTATGGCGGTTATATTTTCGACAATCCGTTTGCCAAAGTGATGCGTTTGTGGGGAGTGGGCGATTTGAGTAAGTTGGTTTATGCTGCCAAGAAAATATACGATAGCCATCGTGACGACTTGGAACGCGAACGCACAGACGAGGAGTTTATGGCAATGTACGAGCAATATGAGGCTTTCGATGAACTGGAAGATGAATTTTTGGAAAAAGAGGAGGAATATACAGCTTTGGTTGCCGGCTATGTGGATGAGCATTTGGAGCTGTTTGCCAAGATTGTGTGATAGAGAGTAACGAGGAAAGGCATATTAGCCTATACCCATTCTTGCCTTTCGGTATTGGAGAGATGTGCTATCTGAAAGCTAAAATATGCGAGCTATGAATGCCGAGATGAAAAATGGAATTAATTTATTGATGATTCTTGTATTGTTTATCTCATGTGTACAAGAAAAAGAGGACAATAATGTCTTAAGACGTGTGGAAGCGTGTATGGAATTATTTCCTGATAGTGCCTTGTCGCTTCTGAGTCAAATTGAATGTCCCGAATGTATGAGAGGACAACAGAGAGCAGATTATGCTTTGCTTTTAACGCAGGCTTTGGATAAAAACTATTTGGATAATTTGCAGTCAGACTCATTGATAATGATAGCGGTAGAATATTATAAACAGGAAGGTGATAAATTGAAGGCAGGGAAGGCTTACTTTTATTATGGAAAAGTGATGTTGTTAAAGGAGCGCTTCTCAGATGCTATGCAGGCTTATCTGGAAGCATCGAGTCTCTTGGAAGAAACTAGGGATTATAAAGTACAAGGGATGGTCTGGGAATATATAGGGTATTTGAACTCGGTTCAAGGATTGTATGAAAATTCTATAGACAATTTTAAACATTCTATCAGGTACTATGAACTGGCGAGTGACAGACGTCGTATTTTATATGGTTATAGGAATATGGCAAGAGGCTATTTTTCGGTACATCATAATGATAGTGCAGGTTGGTATGCTGAAAAAGGGCTTGTGTTGAGTGACACTGTTAGTGGTATGAAGGCATCTTTTCTACATTTATTAGGACTTATTGCCAATAATGAAAAACGATATCCACAAGCAATAGAGTATTTTTCAAATGCAATGGAAGTTTGTGATAATTTAAATGATAAATATCGTTATAGTTTGTCTTTGGGACGTGTTTATTCTGAAGTAGGTCAAAAGAAAAAAGCTGAAGATTGTTTTGTTTCTTGTATCAATGCAACTAATATTTTTGTGTCTTCGGGTGCATATTACTATTTGGCTGATATGCATAAAAAAGATGGTAATTATTTGAAAGCGTTTTTGTATAAAGAGAAGTCTGATTCATTATTAGAGGTGACTCGTAATGCTGAACTGCAAAAGCAGTTGTTGGATTTGCAGAATAAGTATGAAAATGATAAGCTTATTTTGGAAAATAAACAGATAAGGCTGGAAAATGAGAAACAGACTTATTTTTATTTGTATTCATATTAGGGTTGGGCATCATCGCTTTCTTTCTGGTTAGGAAAAGGTATCGAACAAAATTGTTGCGTAATGTCGAGATTATTGGAAATAATAATGCAATTATTAATAGATATGCTTGTAGAATTGCAGAATTGGAGAATGTGAGCTTACAAGAACGTCAGGCTAAAAAAGAGGAAATAGGAATCCTGAATAGAAAAATCCTTTGTTTAATAGCAGAAAATAAGCGAGTATGTGAGAATTCGAGTGTTGACGCCTTGTTTGTATTAGAGGAATTGAAGCAAGGAAATTTGATTATTAGTAATATGACTATTGCTGAACGGCAACATATATTTGACTTTCTGGATTTGGTTCATGCGAATTTTATTACTCGACTTAAACAAGAGTTTGATTTAACAAAAAATGAATTATTGTTGGCTGCGTTGCTGAAAGTGGGATTCTCTAACAAGCAATTAATGATTGTTTTTGATTGTGAAATGAAATCCATATATAAAAACAGACAAAGACTAAAAGCAGATTTAGGACTTACTAAGAATGATTCTTTAGAGCAAATGATAATGATGTATTGAGAAAAAAACGTTTTTTTGTCCTATATGTTTCTTTGTAGTGTGTTGATATATAATTTATTACCTACCCTATTTTTGTCCGCATAGTTATTGCTGAATTATTGTTGAATAGTCCCTAATTTTGTATAAATAAAAAATGAAAGACTATGAAACTGAAAATTATCTTATCTGTATTGTTGTTATTTTCTTTATTAAAGGTCGATGCTAATCCTTTGGTCGACATAAGTATTGCTTCTGGAAAAGAAGAAGTCTTTTTGCATTCAAATGATATTCCTTTTGAAATTCTGACTACGGGAAAAGAAGATGGAAGCCGTTCCGTTATACCATTAGTGCCATTTGTTGTATTCGTTGAAGATTCTAATTATTCCGTGGAATTGGATTTTATGGAAGGAATCGGGGTAGTGGAAATTGCCATTTCCCAAAATGGTTCTGTGATTTATTCTTCTTCCGAGAATATTCTATCTCCCCTTCGGAAATATTTGCAACTTCCTTTCGGAGTATCAGGGGAGTATTGTATAGAAATTAAAGGAGATAATGGGGCATATGCATATGGCTGTTTTGAATTATGATATATTGTTAACTAAAAAATGTAATGCTTATGAAAAAGATTAGTTTATTGTTGGTAGGAGTGTTAGCTCTATTTTCTTGTGAGCAAGAGGAATTGGATAACTTTGTGGAAAGTAGTGGTGTGGGGCAGGTGATGACAAGGGCGATAGGTTCTAGTGCGGATTTTGATCCGATAAGTGAGCTTGCCGAAATTCCAGTGAATATTTTGAATATTGGAAACTCTAAACAAAAGTATCTTACTTGTAAAGAGAAAGGTACTGAAATTTGTTTAACAGATAAAGATGATGGATCTTTGAGGCAGAGATGGTATCTGAAGTATGGAAGAACTATTGTTGTTGCTGGGGGAAATAATAGAGTGACATCCGATACATATGGAGTTGTTACTCCTAATAACTATTTATCTTCAGAAATACCTGATAATCTTCGTTTGAGTTATTGGAATAAATCAACTTTTGATTCACCTTTGGCTGGACCTGGCTTAAGCTTTAATTGTTTGGCTGATGCTAATTGTATGATATATACGATGTATGGAAACTTTAATACTGGTTTGTCTTCTTATTATTTGCAATCAGAATCTTCAACGTCTTCCTCTGTAAAGTTTAAAACGAATAATTCCTCAAGCCTCGCTTTATGGGAAATAGTTCCTGTTGGTGAATATGAACTTGTTGGTTTAGAGTATGTACGGACTACGGTTGACAGCTTTGAACCTACAGAAGTGATTTGTGACCATGATGAATATACAAATGAACATTTAAGCGTTGATACATGGAACTATTCTTTATCTACAAGCTATACAGAAAAATCTGATTTTTCAAAAACAGAAGGAGTAAGTGTCACTATTTCAGGAGGATTGAACGTGGGTATACCTAATGTGGTAGGAGATGATTCTTCGCTTGGAGTAAATGTTTCTGTACAGCAGCAGACAAATAAATCTTGGACTTATGGTACAAGTGATAGTAAAACGGTAACAAAAACGAGAACTGGACAAATCCCGATTCAACCAGGTGAAACTGTAAAACTTGATGCGGTGTTAGTCATGTACAAAGGTAGTTTGACTTACGTTGCTACATTAAGGAAAATAGGGGATACTAAAACGTTTAGAGTTAAAGGAAAATGGAGTGGAGACTGCTTTTCTTCTTTTGAAGCTAGAACATATAATCCAACAACAGGGAAATTGGTAGGAGAATATGTTTTAGAATAATGTGATTGTCTAAATTATGGTTGTTTATAAATGTTAAATAAATATTGGGGCGTGCAGTATTTAGATTAATCTTTCATTTAATCTTAAAAACAATGAAAAAACGAGGAGAGTGCTATATTACTCAATTCTTTTATCTAAATTTGCAAACTCTAATATTTATAGGAAAGATGAAACAATTAAAATTCTTGATGGTTGCCTTGACATTGTTGATGGGCATTGCGTTTACTTCGTGTCTGAATTCAGATGACGGAGAGTATGATGACATTTATGGCATGGTTTTAGTGAATAACTATATGGGATTACTCTCTTTTGAAGATGCTGCGGGTAACACTTATCAACCTACATCGGCTTCTGTTACTCAATTTGAGGCAAATTCGAGTTTGAAGATTTCAGATTCTCGAATGGGAATCATCTTAGGAAAGAGCATAGAACCTGAGACGAATGAAAAATCTAAAACTACCAACTTCACTTTGAAGAATTTTCAGCCTATTTCTTTTGCAAACGCTGTCGTATCAATGACAGCAGAAAGCTTGGTTGTTGATGCGCCGGAAACAGCACCGGTGATAACTTTGAAATTGGAAAATGGGTCAGTTCAGCCATTTTTGTATAACAAGGATATACTTGTAACTCCTATAGCTTGGAGACTGCAAAATGACAACGATAAGTTTAAGATGCATAAATTTGCTTTAGCTTGTGTACTGGATGAAATTGAAGCAGGGGCCACAGACCTTGTTTTCTATCTACGTCATGATAAGGGTGCTGATGATAAGACAGATGTTTATTATTCTAATTGGTATGGGTATGATATAAAAAATGCTTTAGAAAGGTTTAAAGAAAAAGCAGGAAATCTTCCTACTAAATTAGTTATTAAGTCGCATGAAAGTGGAAATAATAGCAATACAGAAATACCGGAAAACTATACGGAATATACTGTAGAATACAAAATTGCGTCTACTAATCAATAAATTGATATTGAATTACAAAGATTTATTTCATATAGCAATACTACTGATTTCCTCTCCGGCTCGTGCCTGGGAGGAAATTAGTTTAGAGGATAGGCGAAAAGTATTTACTGCTTTTGTCTATCCTATGATTGGTTTATGCGGGTTGTCCGTTTTCATCGGCTCTTTGATGAAGATGGGATGGGACGGGCCGCAAAGCTTTCAATATGCCATGACACAATGCTGTGCGGTGGCTGTATCCTTGTTTGGAGGATATTTTTTGGCAGCCTATCTCATCAATGGGTTGCGTGTCCGCATGTTTATGCTGGACAGTGATATTCCTTTGGCGCAACAGTTTGCAGGTTATGCACTGGTAGTGGTGTTCATGCTGAGGATTGTTATCGGCATATTGCCTGATTTCGGCATTATGGCTCTGTTGCTCCAATTCTATATCGTGTATGTTGTGTGGGAAGGAAGCAAAAAGGTGATGCAGATAGCGGAAAAAGACCGTTTGCGTTTCACCATTCTTTCTTCTATTTTGTTAATAGCTTGTCCGGTGGCCATTGAATGGATATTCAATAAGCTGACGGTAGTGCTAAACTGATAAATGTTATGAAACAAGCTCCTGTAAATATAAAGAATAAGCGTGCTACGTTCGATTACGAACTGACGGACACCTATACGGCCGGCATTGTGCTTACGGGCACAGAAATCAAGTCCATCCGGTTGGGGAAAGCAAGCTTAGTCGATACGTTCTGTTACTTTGCCAACGGCGAATTGTGGGTGAAGAACATGCATGTGGCCGAATACTTCTATGGTTCGTACAACAACCACAATGCACGCAGGGAGCGCAAGCTTTTGTTGAATAAGAAGGAACTTGAAAAACTGATGCGCGGCACGAAAGATCCGGGTTTCACCATTGTTCCCGTGCGCTTGTTTATCAATGAAAAAGGGCTGGCCAAACTTGTGGTGGCACTTGCCAAAGGTAAGAAGCAATATGATAAGCGCGAATCACTGAAGGAAAAAGATGACAAACGCGATATGGCGCGTATGTTTAAAAGATAATATGAGTAAACTTGGTAGTTTGGTGCGTGAGCGCATCCTTATTTTGGATGGTGCAATGGGCACCATGATACAGCAATACAACTTGACAGAGGGAGATTTTCGGGGTGAACGCTTCTCGCAGATTCCCGGACAGATGAAAGGTAACAATGACTTGCTTTGTCTGACACGCCCCGATGTGATACAAGACATTCACCGCAAGTATCTGGCGGCAGGTGCAGATATTATCGAAACAAATACATTCAGTTCCACCCGCGTCAGTATGGCCGATTATCATGTGCAGGACTATGTGCGTGAGATGAATCTTGCCGCAGTGCGCCTGGCACGCAAAGTGGCAGATGAGTTTACTTCTCTTACTCCCGACAAACCCCGTTTTGTGGCAGGCTCCGTAGGACCGACGAACAAGACCTGCTCCATGAGTCCCGATGTGAACAATCCGGCCTTTCGTGCCTTGAGCTACGATGAACTGGCCGATGCCTACCGTGAGCAGATGGAAGCATTGCTCGAAGGTGGTGTGGATGCTTTGCTGATAGAAACCATTTTTGATACGCTGAATGCCAAGGCTGCTATTTTTGCCGCCGGGCAGGCGATGGAAACTGTAGGAGTTCATGTACCCTTGATGCTCTCTGTGACTGTTTCTGATATTGGAGGGCGTACTCTGTCGGGACAAACTTTGGATGCTTTTCTCGCCTCCGTGCAACATGCCGATATTTTTTCAGTTGGGTTGAACTGCTCCTTTGGCGCCCGCCAGCTGAAACCTTTCCTGGAGCAGCTTGCTGTCCGTGCACCTTATTATATCAGTGCTTATCCCAACGCCGGACTGCCCAACAGTTTGGGCACATACGACCAGACTCCTGCCGATATGGCACATGAAGTAAAAGAGTATATCCATGAGGGATTGGTGAATATTATCGGTGGTTGTTGCGGAACGACAGATGCCTACATTGCCGAGTACTCCTCGCTGATTGCCGGTGCAACGCCCCATCAGCCGGTTCCCAGACCGGAAAATCTTTGGCTCTCCGGGCTTGAACTTCTGGAAGTGAAGCCGGAAAACAACTTCGTGAATGTGGGTGAACGCTGCAATGTGGCAGGTTCGCGCAAATTCCTGCGTCTGATTAATGAAAAGAAATACGACGAGGCGCTCAGCATCGCTCGCCGGCAGGTGGAAGACGGTGCGCAGGTCATCGACATCAATATGGATGACGGACTGCTGGATGCCCGGACAGAGATGACGACTTTCCTCCATCTGATAGCTTCGGAACCGGAGATTGCCCGTGTTCCCGTCATGATAGACTCCTCTAAGTGGGAAGTGATTGTGGCCGGATTGAAATGCTTGCAAGGCAAGTCCATCGTCAACTCCATCTCCTTGAAGGAGGGGGAAGATAAATTCCTGGAGCATGCGCGTACCATCAAGCAATATGGTGCGGCGACCGTGGTGATGGCTTTTGATGAAAAAGGGCAGGCAGACACGTACGAACGTAAGATTGAGGTCTGCGAACGGGCATACCGTCTTTTGGTGGACAAGATAGGTTTCAATCCCCATGATATAATTTTCGACCCGAATGTACTTGCCGTGGCAACCGGTATGGACGAGCACAACAATTATGCTGTAGACTTTATCCGTGCCACCGGATGGATACGCAAGAATCTGCCCGGTGCGCATGTCAGTGGAGGAGTGAGTAACCTTTCCTTCTCTTTCCGCGGCAATAATTACATTCGCGAGGCGATGCATGCCGTATTCCTTTACTATGCCATCCGCGAGGGCATGGATATGGGTATCGTCAATCCGGCTACCTCCGTTCTTTACACCGATATTCCCGCTGATATATTGGAGCGCATAGAGGATGTGGTCTTGAACCGTCGTCCCGATGCTGCTGAGCGCCTGATAGAAACTGCCGAACGCTTGAAAGCGGAAGCAGAGGCGGCAAAAACTTCCGGAGGAGAGCGGCAGGCTGCCGCCCATTCCCAACTTGCCTGGAGAGAGGAGACTTCTGTGGAAGAGCGGTTGAAGTACGCCTTGACAAAGGGTATCGGCGATTATCTGGAAGAAGACCTTGCCGAAGCGCTGAAGCTGTATCCCAAGGCTGTTTCCATCATTGAAGGTCCGTTGATGGCAGGCATGAATCATGTCGGCGACTTGTTTGGGGCAGGCAAGATGTTCCTGCCGCAAGTAGTGAAGACGGCGCGCACCATGAAGAGGGCGGTTGCCATCCTCCAGCCCGTAATCGAGTCGGAGAAAGAAGAAGGTGCGACTGCTGCCGGGAAGGTACTACTGGCTACGGTGAAAGGTGATGTGCACGACATTGGCAAGAATATAGTCTCGGTAGTAATGGCATGCAACGGCTACGAAATAATAGACCTTGGCGTCATGGTGCCTGCCGAAACCATTGTACAGCATGCCATAGAGGAAAAGGTAGACATGATAGGATTGAGTGGCTTGATAACCCCTTCGCTGGATGAAATGGTGCATGTAGCCATTGAGCTGGAAAAGGCAGGTCTGGACGTTCCTCTGCTGATAGGTGGTGCCACGACTTCACCGCTTCACACAGCTCTGAAAATTGCTCCGGTCTATCATGCTCCCGTAATCCATCTGAAGGACGCTTCACAGAATGCTACAGTAGCAGCCAAGCTGATGAATCCTAAGACAAAGGAGGAGCTGGAAGAAGAACTGCATGAGAAGTATCGGCAGTTGTGCGAAAAGAACCGGGAGAAACAAGTGACAACCGTTTCCCTGGAAGAAGCGAGAAAGAACAAACTGAATCTGTTTTAAATAGGAAGGAAAATAAGGATTAGGGATTAATCCTTAATCCCTATTTTTTTATCTTCTTCTTGTATTGCTCGAAGCGTGACGTAATATCCCTTACGAAGTTATAAGTTTCAATGCCACGGAAATAGCCGTTTTTGCAGACGGGGTCGGTGAAGTATTCCTCATTGCTTTTTAGCAGAATGAAGTTTTCTACATTATCACGCCAGACATATTTGTTTTTGCCGTATTTTTCGGCCAGTGCCATGGCATCCAGCACATGGCCGATACCGGAATTATAAGATGCCAGCACAAAGTTGATGCGTTCTTCCTGGGGTATCTTGGAAAAACTTTTGGCTGTGGCGCCTATGTATTTCACGGCAGCCTTTATACTCTCTTCAGGGTTCTGTTCCTTTCCTTCGGGTAGCCCCATAGCCCTGGCTGTGACAGGCATCAGTTGCATCAGCCCCCTGGCACCGGCCCAGGATACGGCGGTGGAGTCGAAGTTGGACTCAGTATATGCCAGAGACGCCAGCAGGCGCCAGTCCCAGTCTATCTTGGGAGCATATTTCTTGAACAAATCATCGTAATGGGAAATTTTTCCTTCGCGCAGGGAGAGGATAGGAGAGTGGGGAATGGCCTTGCCGATTTCAAAATATCGTTTCATACTTGCCGTATAGGCAGGTGAAGTCATATTCTCCTCGTGCCATTTGTTGGCGGCGGCTGCCAGTTGCGGACAGTCTTTCCGGACTGCCCACGATGCACGCTGGTCAAAGCTGATGGAGAGTCCGATATTCAGGTTGGGGTAATAGGTCGTATTAAGCTGTGCCACATCATTGTCTGCTACGGTATAGGGGATTTTCCCTTGTGCCACTTGGGTGATGAGGTCTTCTGCACTGATACTGTCGTTGGTCACTTTATGGATGTGGATACCTCCTCCGAGCTCTTCGTCCAGATTGACCAGCCGTTCATAATATTTTCCGGGCTTCACATATACATCTTTCCCGATGAGTTCCGTTACGTCTTTCAGTGGTTTGGTGCGTCCGCCGTTACGTTGCACGATGACTTGGTGCGTGATGACCTCTTCGCCGCAATAAAGCAGGCTGTCTTTCCATTCCTTGGTGATGGGAAGGTTGTAGGCTATGAGGTCTCCCTTGCCTGCCAGCAACTTCTCTATGAGTTCGTGCACATTCCGGGCTACCTCTATTCTCAGCTTCACTCCCAGGCTCTTGGCAAACTGTTCGCTCAGCTCATACTGGAATCCCATGTCCTGGCCACGGTAGATGAAGTAGGAAGTGGAACTGTACAGTGTCAATACGACCAGTTCTCCGCTGTCCTTTATCTGTTGCAGGTCATCCGCTTCTTCTTTTTCGGCAGGATGTCCTCCACGGCATCCTGCGATGCAGCACAACAACAACAGCAAGATAATTGGGACGGGAGAATTGATAATGGATGATTTATGTCTGGCGAAAGAAAACAGGCTGTTCATATCTCATAGGGTTTAGTGCGTTCTTAATCCTCCATTATCAATTCTCCATTACAAATTAACTCCCCAAGTGCTTCTTGATGTACATGGTCAATATATCAATGGCCACCTGGTTGTTTCCGCCTTCCGGCACAATGAGGTCGGCGTATCGTTTGCAGGGCTCTATGAATTGCTGGTGCATGGGTTTTAGTATGCGTGTATAGCGCTCCATGACGGCTTCGGCCGTGCGTCCGCGTTCCACCACGTCACGCTGGATTACACGAATTAGGCGTTCGTCGGGGTCAGCGTCTACAAATATCTTGAGGTCCATCATGCTTCGCAGCTTCTTGTCGCACAAGGCAAGGATACCTTCTATGATGATGACTTCCCGGGGCTCGATATGGATGGTTTCGGGCTGCCGGGTACACGTCAGGTATGAGTAGGTGGGCTGTTCTATGCTTCTTCCTTCGCGCAGCATGGCGACATGCCTGGAAAGAAGGCTCCACTCGAAAGCGTCGGGATGGTCGAAGTTGATGTTCTGCCGTTCTTCCACGGGCACATGGCTGCTGTCCTTGTAGTAAGAGTCTTGTGGCAACAATACCACTTCACCAGCCGGTAGGCTTTCGATAATTTTACGTACGACGGTGGTCTTTCCCGAGCCGGTTCCGCCTGCAATTCCTATTATTAACATCCGTTTAAGTGTATATTTGAAACAAAACCAGTATTTTTGCAGTTGTTAAAACAGCCGCTTAGGCTGACAAATATAGTGATAAATCATTTAAATGGCAAAGTTATGGTAAAGCACATTGTATTATTTAAGTTAAAAGATGAGGCACCGGCTGACGAAAAGTTGGCTGCGATGAACAGTTTCAAGGCAGCTATCGAAGCGCTTCCGGCTAAAATATCCGTTATCCGCAAGATTGAAGTCGGATTGAACATCAATCCTGCCGAGGCTTGGAGCATCGCTCTTTACAGTGAGTTCGATACGTTGGATGACGTGAAATACTATGCTACCCATCCCGACCATGTAGCTGCCGGCAAGCTTATCGCTGCTGTGAAAGAGAGCCGTGCCTGCGTGGACTACGAGATAATTGAAAATTAAAAATTAAATCAGAGAACATGAAGAAATTACTGTTCCCTTTCGTTCTGTTGCTCTTCGCTGTGGCGGTGCAGGCACAGATACAAGACCCCGTCAAGTTCAATTCCGAACTGAAGATTTTGGCTGCCGATGAAGCGGAGGTCGTTTTTACGGCTGCTATTGACAAGGGCTGGCATGTCTATTCCACCGACTTGGGCGATGGAGGGCCTATCTCGGCGACTTTCAATGTGGAGAAAATATTCGGAGCGGAAGTGGTTGGCAAACTGAAGCCCGTAGGCAAGGAAATCTCTACTTTCGATAAGTTGTTCGAAATGAAGGTGCGCTATTTTGAAAATACGGCCCAATTTGTGCAGAAGCTAAAATTGACGGGTGGTGCCTATCAGCTGGAAGGATATCTGGAGTATGGCGCTTGCAACGATGAAAATTGTCTGCCGCCCACACAAGTGCCTTTCCAATTCTCCGGTAAGGTAGAAGGGGCTGCCAAAGAAGCTGCTGCCGCTACGGCTGAAATGAAAGCCGAAACACAGTCCGCAGAGCAGGAGACTGCCGCCGATACGGTTTCTGTGGCTGCTATTGGCGGTGCGGACGGGCCGACGGAAATCAATGTGACGGACAAGGTGGACCTCTGGAAGCCGGTCATCAATGAATTGCAATCTTTGGGCGAAACTACTTCGCAGGAGGATATGTCCTGGATTTATATCTTTATTACCGGATTTGCCGGCGGACTGTTAGCGCTCTTCACCCCTTGTGTATGGCCCATCATCCCGATGACTGTCAGCTTCTTCTTGAAGCGTAGCAAGGATAAGAAGAAAGGCATCCGTGATGCATGGACGTATGGTGCTTCCATCGTAGTGATTTATGTGACGCTCGGACTGGCCATTACGCTGATTTTCGGAGCCAGCGCACTGAACGCACTCTCTACGAATGCAGTATTCAATATCCTTTTCTGCCTGATGCTGGTGGTGTTTGCGGCTTCCTTCTTCGGAGCGTTCGAGATAACGTTGCCCTCCAAGTGGAGTACGGCTGTAGACAGCAAGGCCGAGGCGACAAGCGGTTTGCTCAGCATCTTCCTGATGGCATTTACCTTGTCGCTGGTATCTTTCTCCTGCACGGGACCCATTATCGGATTCCTGCTGGTGCAGGTTTCCACGACGGGCAGCGTGGTGGCTCCCGCCATCGGCATGCTGGGCTTTGCCATAGCTTTGGCATTGCCTTTCACGCTGTTTGCCCTGTTCCCGTCCTGGCTGAAGTCCATGCCCAAGTCCGGTGGATGGATGAACATCATCAAGGTGACGCTCGGCTTCCTGGAGCTGGCCTTTGCCCTGAAATTCCTTTCGGTGGCCGATTTGGCTTACGGCTGGCGCATCCTCGACCGTGAAACGTTCCTTGCTTTGTGGATTGTACTTTTTGCACTGCTTGGTTTCTACTTGTTGGGCAAAATCAAGTTCCCGCACGATGATGACGATACGAAGGTCAGCGTGCCCCGTTTCTTCATGGCGTTGGCCTCGCTGGCGTTTGCGGTGTATATGGTTCCCGGTTTGTGGGGAGCGCCGTTGAAGGCGGTCAGTGCCTTTGCGCCGCCCATGCAGACGCAGGATTTCAACCTTTACAATAATGAGGTGCATGCCAGGTTCGACGATTACGACCTCGGTATGGAGTATGCCCGCCAGCATGGCAAGCCCGTGATGCTCGACTTCACCGGCTACGGCTGCGTGAACTGTCGTAAGATGGAGCTTGCCGTATGGACCAACCCGAAGGTGAGCGACATCATCAACAACGACTATGTGCTTATCACGCTCTACGTGGACAACAAGACCCCGCTTCCTTCTCCCGTGAAGATTGTGGAGAACGGCACGGAACGCACGCTGCGCACCGTAGGCGACAAATGGAGCTATCTGCAGCGTGTCAAGTTCGGCGCCAATGCGCAGCCCTTCTACGTGCTGATTGACAACGAAGGCAAGCCGCTCAACAAGTCCTACTCCTACGACGAGGATATACCTAAGTATATCGAGTTCCTGCAGACCGGACTGGAGAATTATAAGAAAGAGAAATAAATAGAACTGGAAAAAGGATGCTTGTAAAAAGGCATCCTTTTTTCACTAAATCCCCTTTTTGTATGAAACACATTATAGACATTGATGCTTGGGAACGCCGGGATAACTACGGCTTTTTCCGCAATTTTGTAAATTCCTGGTATTCCGTCACCACAGAGATTGACTGCACGGAAGCCAGTGCTGCAGCCCGGGCTGCAAAGCGCTCCTTTTTCCTTTATTATCTGTATGCTGTGGTGCGTTCGGCCAATGAAGTCGATGAACTCCGTTACCGTACCGACAAGGAAGGCCGGGTTGTTTTTCACGACCGGGTGGACATCATTTCTCCGATAGCCGTTCCTGGGAAAACATTCTATACCGTGCGCATTCCCTATTACGAAGACTTTGAACGTTTCTATGCCGAAGCCTACGCCTTGATAACAAACATGCCCGAGGACGGTGACCCTTATGGAGCCGAAAAGATTCTTGCCGAGCAAGGCGATTACGATGTGGTCCATCTGAGTGCGGTTCCCAAAATGTATTTCACCTCGATAACCTATACACTTGCCGAAGCAGGCAACGGTTGCAGTTATCCGTTGATGACTGCCGGCAAGGCTGTATCCCGCGAAGGTCGTCTGGTATTTCCTCTTTCCATCTATGTGAACCATGCTTTTGTCGACGGTTCTCATTTGACCTCCTTCTTCGGAAAGGTGGAGGAGTATTTGAAAGAGATTTCACATAAATGAATCACCCCAAATAAATAATCTATGAAACGCTTATAAGGGTGTTTTTTCATGCTACAAATATATATGATGCCATACATATATGGCAACTTTGAGTTGTTTTTTGTATCTCGGTTTCTGTTTTTTAAGTATCATTGAAAAATCGGAAATGTGCAGACAAGATTTGTAGTATTACAGAATTGTTACAGAATTTATCCTTACCTTTGACACTTTAACAGAATAAGCGTATGGTAAGTAATATATCTTCATGCACGAAAGTACTTGTTTTGCCGATAGTTCTATGGGTTGTTTCGTCTTTTTCCCTGCGGGCGCAGGAGAAGGATTTTGCCACTTGGGCGAATGCCGGTTTCGAATATAAGTTGAAGCCAGCATTTACTGTTTCCGGTGGGCTGGAGTGGCGTACAAAGGATGATTTGGGAAAGACAGACCGGTGGGGGCTGAAGGTGGGGGGAAGCTATAAGCTGTTGCCTTTCCTGAAGCTTGGAGCTGGGTATGAGACGCATTACCGCAATCGGGGGGCAGATGGCTGGAAGTTCCGGCACCGCTACCGTTTGGAAGGCACTCTGTCTGCCCGTGTGCAAAGGGTGAAACTGTCCTTGCGTGAGCGCTTTCAGCATACGTTCGATGGGCATAGAGATGAGTTCCGCTTGCGCTCGCGTGCGAAGTTTGCCTATGACATTCCGAAGTGCAAGCTGGAACCGTATGCTTCGGCCGAGATGTATAATGGTTTGAATAAGACAGAGCACTTCGGAGTAAAGCGGATGCGCTATCGTGGGGGTATTACGTTGCCCTTGTCCGAGCGCTGGGAGGCGGACATCTTCTATTGCAGGCAATGGGAGAAGGATAAGCGGAAGGATATAGTAGGGGTGGAGTGTGTTTATAGCTTTTGAGGGGAGATGAGGGCTGAAAGCCTTTTTTTACTTTTTGTTCTTCCGGTACTCCTTTTTCAGATAAAAGTTGAATCCGGCATATATTTGGAGGGTGCCGAACCCGTTGTTCAGGGAGAAACTGTTTTTGTAGTAGTCGTATGTCCGTCCTACGAATGAGGTACCCACGAAGTATTTGCTGTTGTTGTATACCACACCTGCACGCAGAATGAAGTCGATATTGAAATTCTTGTACCAGTCGTCCGCTTCCCGCTCTTCTGTCTTCTCTATGCGTGATGTCTTGTAGGCGACAGCCGGATTGAACGACAGGCATGCGAGGCAGTTGCGGGCAAACACCCAATTGTAGGCATAGCCGGCGTTGAGGCTGATGTTCGTGTATTTGATATGTTTCACCTTCATACCCGGGTTCATGGTTTCCTGAATGATTTCGGGCAGCTTGGTATAGTCGAAGTTCAGATTGTGGGTGGATACGGAGAATCCGGCAATGAAAGAACCTGCATTGCAGCGCTGGTTGGTGGACTGGCTGAAGGCGGCTGGATAGGAGAAACGTCGATTGTTGAAAATGTAATACAGATTTAATCCCTTCATCTTTACTTTCAATCCGTTGAAGTCTTCGGAATAATTGGAGGGAATCTCGTCGGAAAAGCCGGATACCTTGTGTATCTTATAGTCGTTTCCGGTGCTGCGATAGAAAATGTCGACTCCCAGTTTGGAACTGTAAAGACTGAGATCAAACTCCGTACCGCGCTTTTTCTTGCTTTTCTTTCCGTAGAGCCAGTCCGTATCGACAGCCCATCCCAGGAATATCCAACGCCATCCGAAGTAAGCGCCTATCTTGTTGTGAGGGTTGGGCGAGAAACGGAGCCGCTGGTCGTCATTGCCCACGGAGTAATACTCGTAATTGGTGAAATGGTCGAGCATCAGGGCGTAATTGTATCGGTTGGGACTGATATAGGTAGTGTCGAAGTCGCTGAAGTTGAGGAATTTCTTCAATGCTTTTCCGAAGGTGTTTTTATATACGATGCTGTCGCATGCGACAGAACCGTTCTCCTTGTTTTGCGCAAACAATGAGAATGTAAATAATATCCATAAGCAGAAAAAGGCCCCTCTTTGCATCTTGTTGTTCTCTCTCATTTATACAAAGCTAAATAAAATAACCGGTTTTTGAACAGTATCCCGCTAATTTTTCTCTGAAAAAGGCATCAATAATTTGTAGTTCTCAATCGGAATGACTAATATTGAACGTCTTATTGAGAGACTTTATGAATCAAAACCAGATAAAGAAGAATACGATATGAAGAAGATTATCAATCCGTGGAAAGATATGGAGGGCTACAACTGTTTCGGTTGCTCTCCCGACAATGAAGCCGGTGTGAGAATGGAGTTTTATGAGGACGGTGACGAGGTGGTGAGCATCTGGAAGCCGCGTCCGGAGTATCAAGGGTGGCTGAATACGTTGCATGGAGGCATCCAGTCCGTATTGCTGGATGAAATCTGCGGCTGGGTCGTGTTCCGCAAGCTGCAGACCGGCGGGGTGACATCGAAAATGGAAACCCGCTTCCGCAAATCCATATCGACCAACGACACGCATGTGGTGCTGCGGGCTTCGCTTCGCGAGCAGAAGCGGAATATTGCTATCATAGAAGCACGCCTGTATAATAGCATGGGCGAACTTTGCACAGAAGCCACTTGCACCTACTTTACCTTTCCGAAGGAGAAGGCGGAAGCGGAAATGCATTTCCATAGCTGCGAAGTAGAGCAGGAGGAAATATTGCCGTTGATTTAATTGTTTCACCACAGATTACACAGATTTGCATAGATTGGAATAAAAATAATCTGTGCAAATCTGTGTAATCTGTGGTGAACTAAGATGAATTTGAAAGAAAAAATAAACTTTTTGTGATAAATCTTTTGGAGTTTCAAACTTTTAGTTTACTTTTGTCGCATTAAAATCCAAAAAATATGAAGAATATCGTTGCACATCATCACCATCATCATCCTAACGAATAACTCGGTGGGCGTATGAGTGTATATGTACAACAGATGACATAACAGACGAGGCTTGCCGAATATTGGTAAGCCTCGTTTTGTTTTCTGTCATCTCATTCAAAATAGTAAATAGTAAATCGTAAAATAGTAAATAACCTTATGTTAAGAATTGCAGTACAAGCTAAGGGTCGTCTGTATGACGAGACCATGTCGTTTTTGGGAGAATCGGATATAAAGTTGAGTGCCATGAAGCGCTCGTTGTTGGTGCAGTCGTCAAACTTTCCTCTTGAAGTGTTGTTTCTGAGGGATGACGACATTCCGCAGTCTGTGGCTACCGGAGTGGCTGATATAGGAATTGTGGGTGAGAATGAATTTGTTGAGAAGAATGAGGATGCAGAGATAATCAAGCGTCTGGGATTCAGCAAATGCCGTCTGTCTCTTGCCATGCCGAAGGATATTGAGTATCCGGGGGTGAAGTGGTTTCACGGAAAGAAGATTGCGACATCTTATCCGGGTATCCTTTCCGGCTTTTTGAAAGAGAATGGGGTGAATGCGGAGATACACGTCATTACGGGGTCGGTAGAAGTGGCGCCGGGCATCGGTCTGGCAGATGCCATTTTCGATATTGTAAGTTCCGGTTCTACGCTGGTGAGCAACCGCCTGAAGGAAGTGGAGGTTGTGATGAAGTCCGAAGCCCTGCTGATTGGTAACAGGAACCTGAGCGAGGAAAAGCAAGGGATATTGAGGGAGCTGTTGTTCCGTATGGATGCCGTGAAGACTGCCGAAGATAAGAAATATGTGCTGATGAATGCCCCGAAAGAGAAACTGGATGAGATTGTCTCTGTACTTCCGGGCATGAAGAGCCCCACGGTAATGCCTTTGGCACAAGAAGGCTGGTGCTCGGTACATACGGTACTCGACGAGAAGTGTTTCTGGGAGATTATCGGAAAGCTGAAAGCGCTGGGGGCAGAAGGCATTCTGGTGCTGCCGATTGAGAAAATGATAATTTAAAGCCTCGAGGATGTGTCAAAAGTATATAAACGCTTTCTTTATGTTACGACATTAGGTACGAATTACGCGAAATAGCGCGGAATCGGTAAAATAAATCCGTGAAATCCGCGTAATCAGCGCCTAAAAGAAAGTCTTCAGAGAGTTTTGACACACCTCCAATAATATCATGGTTTATGCATAAATCTTTAAAAACATGTCATTATGATATTGATTAGTAATCCCGATAAATCCCAGTGGCAAGAGATTCTGAAACGTCCGGTGATGAATACGGAGAATCTGTTTGATACGGTGCGGAGTGTTATTGACCGTGTGAAGGAGGAGGGAGACCCTGCTGTGCTGGATTATGAAGAAAAGTTTGATAAAGTGGTGTTGGCCTCGCTGGCAGTGTCGGAAGAGGAACAGCAGGAAGCGGAAAACCTGGTGAGTGAAGACTTGAAAGCAGCTATTCGCCTGGCAAAGCAGAACATCGAGACTTTCCACGCCGCACAACGCTTTGAGGGCAAGAAAGTGCAGACTCAGCCGGGGGTGACCTGCTGGCAGAAAGCGGTTGCCATAGAAAAGGTGGGATTGTATATCCCCGGAGGAACGGCTCCGCTGTTTTCTACGGTACTGATGCTGGCCGTTCCCGCCAGGATTGCCGGATGCAAGGAGATTGTTCTCTGCACCCCTCCGGGACGTGACGGAAAGGTACATCCCGCTGTGCTGTTTGCCGCAAAAGTGGCAGGTGTCAACCGGATTTTCAAAGCTGGCGGCATACAAGCCATTGCCGCTATGGCATACGGAACGGAAAGTGTGCCTAAGGTTTACAAGATATTCGGTCCGGGAAATCAGTATGTCACGGCTGCCAAACAGCTTGTGAGCTTGCGTGATGTGGCGATAGATATGCCGGCAGGACCTTCGGAAGTAGAAGTTTTGGCTGACGAAACAGCTAATCCGATTTTTGTCGCCGCCGACTTGTTGAGCCAGGCAGAACACGGAGTGGACAGTCAGGCTATATTAATTACGACCTCTGTCGAATTGCAACAAGCTGTAAAGGTGGAAGTGGAACGCCAACTGGCCTTACTGCCACGTAAAGAGATTGCCGAAAAGTCTCTTGCCAATAGCAAACTGATTGTAGTGGACAGCATGACAGAAGCCATTGAATTGACCAACGCGTATGCTCCCGAACATCTTATCATAGAAACCGAGGATTATCTTTCCGTGGCAGAACGTATCGTGAATGCCGGTTCCGTATTCCTGGGTTCTCTTACTCCGGAGAGTGCGGGAGATTATGCTTCGGGCACAAACCATACCCTGCCGACAAACGGCTATGCCAAAGCATACAGCGGTGTCAGCCTCGACAGCTTTATCCGCAAGATAACTTTTCAGGAGATAAAGCCGGAAGGATTAAATATCATCGGCCCTGCCATCGAGCTGATGGCTGCCAATGAACAGCTGGATGCGCATAAGAATGCTGTGAGTGTGAGACTGGGGCAGTTGGAAAATGGAAATGGAAATTGAAAGTTGAAAATTGAGAGCTGATGGCTTAAAGTAATTTTAATCGTAAATTGTCAAATCATAAATAACATGGTGAAAACATTACAAGAACTTACCCGTCCGAATATCTGGCGTCTGAAGCCTTATTCTTCAGCACGTGATGAATATAATGGTGCTGCGGCATCCGTTTTTCTCGATGCAAACGAGAATCCTTATAACATGCCGCACAACCGTTATCCCGACCCCATGCAGCGGGAGTTAAAGACAGAATTGTCTAAAATTAAAAAGGTGAGTCCCGATTCCATCTTCTTAGGGAATGGCAGTGACGAAGCTATCGATTTGGTGTTCCGTGCTTTTTGTGAACCCCGTGTGGACAATGTAGTGGCTATCGACCCTACCTACGGCATGTATCAAGTCTGTGCCGACGTTAATGATGTGGAGTACCGCAAGGTGCTGCTCGATGAGGATTTCCAGTTCTCTGCCGACAAGCTTTTGGCTGCTGCGGATGAGCATACCAAACTGATTTTTATCTGCTCTCCCAACAATCCTACCGGCAATGACCTGCTCCGTAGCGAGATTGAAACGCTGATTCGCCAGTTTGATGGGTTGGTGATACTGGATGAGGCATACAATGACTTCTCCGAAGCACCTTCCTTCCTCGAAAATTTGAATCGGTATCCGAATCTCATTGTACTGCAAACCTTCTCCAAAGCATGGGGATGTGCTGCCATCCGTCTGGGCATGGCATTTGCCTCACCGGAGATTATCGGCATCCTCAGTAAGATAAAATATCCCTATAACGTGAACCAGCTGACACAGAAGCAGGCAGTGGAAATGCTTCACCGCTATTATGAAATAGAACGTTGGGTGAAGACCTTGAAAGAAGAACGGGAGAATCTGGAAGCCGAGTTCGCCGCACTGCCATGTACGGTGAAGATGTTCCCTTCCCATGCCAATTTCTTCCTGGCCCGTGTGACGGATGCCGTGAAGATTTACAATTATCTGGTAGGCAAGGGTATCATTGTCCGCAACCGTAACTCCGTGTCACTCTGCGGAAATTGCCTGCGGGTGACGGTGGGAACGAGAGGAGAGAATGAAAAATTGATTGAAGCGCTGAAGGAATATATGTAGAAGGAGTTAAAGGGAGTAAAAGGGGGGTAAAGGGATTAAAAGGGAGTTAAAGGCCGATACTGCTGTTCTATACAAGTAATGCTTATGCAAGCAAAACTACCGGCCTCTAACTCCTCTAACTCCTTCTGCCTCCTTCTAACTCCCGATAACTCCCTTTATTCCCTCAAAAAAATATCCTTTAAAATGAAGAAACTACTTTTTATAGACCGTGACGGGACTTTAGTCATTGAGCCGCCCATTGATTATCAGCTGGACTCCCTGGAGAAGCTGGAGTTCTATCCGAAAGTGATGCGCAATCTTGGCTTCATCCGCAGCAAGCTGGATTTTGATTTTGTAATGGTGACCAATCAGGATGGGCTCGGCACAACTTCCTTTCCGGAAGAGACCTTTTGGCCGGCACACAACCTGATGATGAAGACATTGGAAGGCGAAGGCATCACCTTCGACGACATCTGCATAGACCGCAGCATGCCCGACGACAATGCACCGACTCGCAAGCCGCGTACCGGAATGCTTACCAAATACCTCGATAACCCGGACTACGATTTGTCCCACAGTTTCGTCATTGGCGACCGGCCTACGGATGTGGAACTGGCAAAGAATCTGGGCTGCCGCGCCATTCTTCTGCAAGATGACACGGCGTCATTGAAACCCGTTTCCGAAGGTGGCGGTGCCGCTTGTGACGGACTTGAAGATTACTGCGCCCTCGCCACCAGGGATTGGGATAAGGTTGCCGAATTCCTCTTTGCCGGTGAGCGTACGGCGGAAGTACGTCGCACTACCAAGGAGACAGATATATACGTATCCTTGAATCTGGATGGTGACGGGCATTGTGACATCGCGACCGGACTGGGCTTCTTCGACCACATGTTGGAACAGATAGGCAAGCACGGCGGCATGGACCTCACCATCCGTGTGAAAGGTGACCTTGAAGTGGACGAGCATCACACCATCGAAGATACCGCCCTTGCTCTGGGCGACTGCCTTTATCAGGCCTTAGGAAGCAAGCGGGGCATTGAACGCTATGGCTATGCCCTTCCTATGGACGATTGTCTTTGCCAAGTGTGCCTTGACTTTGGCGGACGCCCGTGGCTGGTATGGGATGCCGAGTTCAAGCGCGAGAAGGTGGGAGATATGCCGACGGAAATGTTCCTGCATTTCTTCAAGTCCTTGAGCGATGCTGCCCGGATGAATCTTAATGTAAAAGCCGAAGGACAGAACGAACATCATAAGATAGAGGGCATCTTCAAGGCGTTGGCACGTGCGCTGAAGATGGCGGTGAAGAGGGATATTTATCACTTTGAACTGCCAAGCTCGAAAGGAGTGTTGTAGAATCGTGCAGACAACTGCTGCAAAGTTACTGCATACCTTTTGCAGTGCTGCTGCAAAGCAGTTGCAGTGACGCTGCAAGGCTTTTGCAGAGCCACTGCAGATGTATTGCAGAGCTACTGCAAATGTATTGCAGAGTTTTGCAGTTGTATGTCTCTGATTAATAGATAAGTAGTGTTATGTCACATTTAGCCCCTTTGATAGCTGATTTAGCTCTGATATTGATTTGTGCGGGGATTATGACCCTGCTTTTTAAGAAGTTGAAGCAACCGCTGGTATTAGGATATGTAGTTGCAGGATTCCTTGCCAGCCCTCACATGGCCTATACACCGTCGGTGATGGACACGGCTAATATACAGACCTGGGCGGATATAGGCGTTATCTTCCTGCTGTTTGCACTGGGATTGGAATTCAGCTTCAAGAAGATTGTGAAGGTGGGAGGCGCGGCGATTATTGCTGCGTGTACCATCATCTTTTGTATGATATTGTTGGGTGTGACGGTAGGTACCGGTTTCGGCTGGAAACGGATGGACTGTATCTTTCTGGGCGGTATGATTGCCATGTCATCCACCACTATTATCTATAAGGCGTTTGATGATTTGGGGATGCGCAAGAAACAGTTCACGGGGCTGGTACTCAGTGTGCTTATTCTGGAGGATATTCTTGCCATCGTATTGATGGTGATGCTCTCCACGATGGCAGTCAGCCATAACTTCGAGGGTACGGAGATGCTGGGGAGCATTGCCAAACTGCTGTTCTTCTTGATACTTTGGTTCGTGGTGGGTATTTACCTCATCCCCGGATTGTTGAAGCGGTGCCGGAAGCTGATGAGCGAGGAAACCTTGCTGATAGTCTCTCTCGGACTCTGTTTCGGCATGGTGGTGATGGCTGCACATACGGGGTTCTCGGCTGCTTTCGGTGCCTTCATCATGGGTTCCATTCTTGCCGAAACGGTAGAGGCAGAGAGCATAGAACGGCTGGTGAAGCCGGTCAAGGACTTGTTTGGCGCCATCTTCTTCGTATCGGTCGGCATGATGGTAGACCCAGCCATGATTGTGGAGTATGCGGGACCTATTGTCGTGATTACTTTAGCGGTTATCCTCGGGCAATCCCTTTTCGGGACGCTGGGTGTGCTGCTGGCGGGGCAACCGCTAAAGACAGCCATGCAGTGCGGTTTCAGCTTGACGCAAATCGGTGAGTTTGCCTTTATCATAGCTTCGCTGGGCGTGTCGCTGCATGTCACCAGCCATTTCTTATATCCTATTGTGGTGGCGGTGTCTGTCATCACCACTTTCCTCACTCCTTATATGATTCGTTTGGCAGACCCCGCTTCCAATCTTGTGGATACGCATTTGCCGGAAAAATGGAGAAAGTTCTTGACCCGTTATGCTTCAGGTTCGCAGACGATGAACCATGAAAGTCTGTGGAAGAAACTGATATTTGCACTAGTCAGGATTACGGTTGTATATTCTATCATTTGCGTGGCGGTGATAGCTTTGGCGTTCCGTTTTCTGGTGCCTTTCGTGCACGACAGTCTGCCCGGGGTATGGGGCTCTTTGTTGGCTGCCTTTATCATCATTCTGTGTATAGCTCCGTTTCTGCGTGCTATCATGATTAAAAAGAATCATTCGGAGGAGTTCGTGACTTTATGGAAAGATAACCGTGGAAACCGGGCGCCGTTGGTGGCTACCATTGTACTGCGTCTGCTGCTGGGTGTTTCGTTTGTCATGTTCGTTATAGCCGGTTTATTCAAGATGTCTGTGGGACTGGTATTTGGAGTGGCGGTGTTGCTGGTGACTTTAATGATACTCTCCCGCCAGTTGAAGAAGCAGTCCATCATGATAGAGAGGACATTCTTCCAGAATCTGCGGTACCGCGACATGCGTGCCGAGTATATGGGAGAGAAGAAACCGGAGTATGCGGGGCGTCTGCTGTCGCGCGACCTGCACCTGACGGATTTTGAAATCCCCGGCGAGTCGGCATGGGTGGGCAGGACATTGGCGGAGCTGAATTTCGGAAAGAAATACGGCATCCATGTGGTCTCCATCCTTCGGGGCAAGAAACGGATTAATATTCCCGGAGCGTCTGTCCGCCTTTTCCCGCAGGACAAGATACAAGTGATTGCCACGGACGAGGAACTGAACATCTTCGGCAAGGAGATGGATAAGGTGTCTGCCATGAATACGGATGTGATAGAGAAGAGCGAGATGATTCTACGCCAGTTCTGTGTGGACGGGCAGTCTCCTTTCCTGAACAAGACCCTGAAGGAAGCAGGGATACGCGAGAAGTATCACTGCCTGATTGCCGGTGTGGAGCGGGGAGGGGAGACCCTGCATGCTCCCGACCCGCATGAACCTTTTGTAGAAGGCGATGTGGTATGGGTTGTAGGCGAGAGTGCCGATGTGTACGAATTAGTCAGTCAGAAAGGCGAAGGTTTCGACATGGAGGTGTGACAAAACAAAAAAGCATCTTACTTCTTGATAGTTTTTAGGCACACCTTCATAGTCGTTAATCAGAGCTTGTTTAGTATTTTGTCCATTACCCAGTTAGTCAGAGTGGCGCTTTCACCGTCACAGCCGCAGACTGACTTGCCCAGCAGGTGGTCTACCACTGCCTGTATAAGCGGTTGCTGGACGTAGGTGGGATTTTCGACAATGATTTCCTCACGCCCTCTTTCTGTGTGCAGCGCAATGGGGTCATAGGTGAATACGGAGAAACAAATCATGCCTTTGTCTCCAATGATTTCTATACGGTCTTCGCGGGCGGATTCGTGGGCGACGAAACACCAGGAGCCGCTGCCTACTAGTCCGCTGTCAAACTGGAAACATGCGCTTAGGGTGTCTTCGGCAGGATATAGTCTGCCACGGTTGCTCTTGTAGCCGCTAGCTTCGAGGATACATCCGAAGATTTCCTGCAGCAAGTCTATCTGGTGGGGCGCAAGGTCATAGAAGTATCCTCCGCCGGCAATGTCCGGCTGCACGCGCCACGGCAGGTTTTCCTTGTTATGGTCGAGGTCGCGGGGAGGCTGGGCGAAGCGGATTTGAATGTTGATGATGTTGCCAATATGTCCCTCCTCTACCAGTGACTTTACCTTCAGGAAGTAGGGCAGATAGCGGCGGTAGTACGCAACAAAACATGGAACACCCGTTTCTTTGGAAATGCGGTTGATGCGGCAGCACTCTTCGTAGGTAACAGCCATCGGCTTCTCTATGTAGACCGGTTTACCTGCCTTCATGGACATGATGGCGTACGTAGCATGTGAAGAAGGAGGAGTGGCAATGTACACGGCGTTCACCTCTTCGTCGTCAATCAGCTCCTGGGCATCGTCGTACCATTTAGGAATCCCTCTTTCCTTGGCGTAGGTTTTGGCCTTGTCGCCATTTCGGCTCATGACGGCCACTACTTCGGAGTTCTCTATTTTCTGGAATGCCGGTCCGCTTTTGTATTTGGTCACTTCTCCGCAACCGATGAATCCCCATTTAATTATTCTCTCGCTCATAATCTTTCCCTTATTTTTACTCTTCCTCAAAATCGAATTCAAAGTCGAAATCATCCAGAAATTCCGGTTCTGTAAATTCTTCCAGACTCCGGCGGTCTTTTTTCGTTGGTCTTCCGGTACCTTTGGCACGGTTGACGAAACCGCTAATACGGCTCATCTCCAGCAGTTCATACTGTTCCGGAGTCGTTACATTCTCCATCATTTCGGCAACAAGCTTTGCGCCGACACGCTTTTCGATGGTTTGCAGTACTTTGAAGGAATAGGTGACGGGGGGCTTGCGCACCTGGATGACATCTCCCGGCTTCACCGTACGGGCAGCCTTTGCCAGTGCGCCGTTGATGCTGATGCGCCCTTTTTTGCAGGCTTCGGCGGCTATGGTACGCGTCTTGAAGATGCGCACGGCCCACATCCATTTGTCAATTCTGGCTTCGTTCATTTCTTGTTATATTGATTCATGGTGATATCTATTCCCGCCAGGCAGAAACTTTTGATGATTTCTCCGGCTGTTTCCAATCTCTCGCCCATTGTTTTCCAATCTTCATCGGTAAAATGTCCCAGCACATAGTCAATCTGCCCACCACGGGGAAAGTCATTGCCGATGCCGAAACGCAGGCGTGCATAATTCTGGGTGCCCAGCGTTGATGCAATATGCTTAAGGCCGTTATGTCCCGCATCGCTTCCCTTACCTTTCAGGCGCAGTGTGCCGAAAGGCAGTGCCAGGTCATCTACCACTACCAACACATTCTCCAATGGAATGTTTTCCTTTTGCATCCAGTAGCGTACGGCGTTGCCGCTGAGGTTCATAAAGGTGGAAGGCTTCAGCAGTAACAGTTGGCGTCCCTTGACTGACAGTGTTGTGGTGAAACCATAACGTCCGTCGGTAAAAGTGGCACCCGCTGCTTTGGCCAGAGCATCTACTGCCATGAATCCGATGTTATGGCGGGTTTCGTGATATTCGGGGCCGATATTGCCCAATCCTACAATTAAATATTTCATAGTCAGTGCTTCCTGTTTATGAGGGTGTTAAAACTAGTATTCACCACAGATTACACAGATTTGCACAGATAGACATCTTTGATTATCGGTACATTAAATTCATTCTGTGTTAATCTGTGTAATCTGTGGTGAATTATACACTCTCGTGAGCCGTAAAAAGAACGCGGATTATCGCAACTTTCCGCGGAAATCAGTATGAAATCTGCGTTGGCTGCGTTAATCCGCGTTCCCGAATATTTAGTCTTTCTTGGAAAGAATCGATTAGTTGCCTGCAGCAGCAGCGGCACCTCTTGCAGCACGAGTCAGCTTAACGGCGCATACAACAGCTTCTTTGGCATTCAGCAATTCCAATCCTTCGTATTGCAATTCGCCAACTTTAACAGTCTTACCAAGTCCCAAGTGGGCAACGTTGATAATCAGTCTTTCAGGAATTACGTTATACAAAGCTCTTACTTTCAGCTTACGCATCTGGAGTACCAGCTTACCACCGGCCTTAACACCTTCTGCCAAACCTTCCATCTGTACCGGAACTTCCATAACGATAGGCTTAGCCTCGTCGATTTGATAGAAGTCAACGTGCAGGATAGTATCCTTTACGGGGTGGAATTGGATATCTTTCATGATAGCGTTTACTTTCTTGCCATCAATCACCAAGTCAACTACGTAGATGTGCGGAGTGTAAACCAAGTTACGCAGACCCTCTGCAGGTACAGTGAAGTGAACATTTTCACCTGCACCATAAAGTACGCAAGGTACACCGTTGTTTTTACGAATAGCTTTCAAAGCTCTTGCTTGTTCCGAAGAACGTTCTGCAATAGTTCTTGCAGTTCCTTTTACTTCAATTGATTTCATTTTAAAAAATTTTGTGTTACTCTAAATTAAGTAAATTTTTTGCTTAATTCACCATCACACGATGTGGCTTGCCACACGATGTTGCAAAAAAGCGGTGCAAAAGTACAGCTTCTTTTTGAATTATCAAAAGGTTATAACTTAAAATTCAATGTCTATCTTGATTTCTCCTTCCAATGAAGACGCTTTTTCCTCTTTCGGCAGTTCTTCTTTTCCCGTTTCGGGACTTTCAGCCTCTTCGTCAGTGGTATGTCTTGTATAGCAGCCTTGCTGTTCCTGGATGAAGCCGATGGCTTGCTGAAGTCCGTTCATGAACTTTTCAAAATCCTCTTTGTATAGAAAGATTTTGTGCTTTTCGAAACTTACCTGCGAGTCGTCTCCTTCGCCCATCACAATCTTCTTGCTTTCCGTGATGGCGAGAAACATTTCGTCTTTTCTGTTTTTCTTGACGTCTAAATAGTAGATGCGCTTACCTGCTTTGATGGATTGGGAGAATACAATCTCCTTGTCGTTCATGTCCGCTGCGTTTTTCTTCTTAAAGTCTTCCATATTATAATAGGTCTCAATTTTGATATTATCACCTTAAAACTTGTATCTCGTAGCTTTTAGCTCTTTATCGGGCTCAAAATTGACGATTTTTTTTAAACTGTCAAAAGAAAAAGACCGGATAATCAATATCTGCATTAAAAAATGTGATTTATTTATGTAAACTCATTAAAAATGCCTACTTTTGCGCCTTGTTAAAACACTAGTATTTACTTTAGAATTATGATCAACAGAGTTCTTATTCGTCTTAAGATTATACAGATTGTATATGCTTATTATCAGAATGGCAGTAAAAATTTAGACTCAGCGGAGAAAGAATTGTTCTTTAGCCTTTCAAAGGCATACGACCTCTACAACTACCTGCTGATGCTGATGATAGCTTTGACGAACTACGCACAAAAACGTATTGATGCGGCAAAAGCTAAGCTGGCTCCCACTGCCGAGGAGCTGTATCCCAACATGAAATTTGTGGAAAACAAGTTCATAGCCCAGTTGGAAGTGAACAAACAATTGACGGAATTCATTGCCAACCAAAAGCGCACGTGGGCCAATGATGAAGACTTTGTCAAGGGATTGTATGAGAAAATTGTGGAATCAGATATATATAAGGAATATATGGCTTCTTCGGACAATTCTTACGAATACGACCGTGAATTGTGGAGAAAGCTGTATAAGACTTTTGTCTTCAACAACGAAGCCTTGGACAATGTGCTCGAAGACCAGAGCCTCTACTGGAATGACGACAAGGAGATTGTGGATACTTTCGTACTGAAAACCATCAAGCGCTTTGAAGAGAAGAATGGTGCCAATCAGGAACTTCTACCAGAGTTCAAGGATGAGGAAGACCAGGAATTTGCACGCCGTTTGTTCCGCCGTGCCATCTTGAACTGCGACTATTACCGTCACCTCATCAGCGAGAATACGCGTAATTGGGACTTGGACCGTGTAGCCTTTATGGATGTTGTTATCATGCAGTGTGCCTTGGCCGAAATCTTGAGTTTCCCGAACATTCCGGTGAGTGTTTCGTTGAACGAATATGTCGATATTGCCAAAGTTTACAGCACGGCCAAAAGTGGCAGCTTCGTGAACGGTACATTGGATGGAATAGTTAATCAATTAAAAAAAGAAGGTAAGTTAACGAAAAACTAATACCTTTGTTTAATAATAGAAACCAAAACTGAGTATTTATGAACTTAATGACTGTATTCTTCCTGCAAGCTCCTGTTGCAGGCCCTGCTGGTGGTGGTAGCATGATGTGGATTATGCTGATAGCCATGTTCGTTATTATGTATTTCTTTATGATTCGTCCTCAAAACAAGAAGCAAAAGGAAATCGCAAACTTCCGTAAATCGCTTCAAGTGAATCAGAAAGTAATCACAGCCGGTGGCATCCATGGTGTTATCAAGGAAATCAACGACAATGATGTGGTGCTTGAAATCGCTTCCAACGTTAAGATTCGTATAGACAAGAATTCTATTTTTGCTGCAGCTGCTGATGCGAATAGCAGTCAGGCATCTAAATAATAGAAATGTGAGCCTATGTTTGAACGTAGGAACATACAACGTACATATCTGAAGATATCAAGAGAAGTGAAGGACTTTCTGCTTAGCGATAAAAGCAGAGAGTTCTTCATTTTTTTGTTTTTCTTCTTTGTGGCTGGTGGCTTCTGGCTCTTGCAGACCTTGAACAACGACTATGAGGCGGACTTTTCTATACCGGTGCGGCTGAAGGGAGTGCCCAATAATGTGGTGATTACCTCTGAACCTGCTTCAGAACTCCGTATCAAGGTAAAGGATAAGGGAACGGTACTGCTCAACTATATGTTGGGAAAGAGCTTTTATCCCGTTATTCTCGATTATGCCGATTATAAGGGCGTGGATAATCAAGTAAGGATATATCCCTCGCAGTTTGAAAAGAAAGTGCTGAACCAGCTGAATGCCTCTACCCGCCTGCTTTCCATGAAGCCGGATACATTGGAGTACATCTATTCGACGGGAGCCTCCAAACTGGTGCCGGTGAAGCTGCGCGGCACGCTGAGTGCCGGACGTGAGTATTATCTTTCGGATACGATATTCAGTCCCGATTCCGTATTGGTGTATGCGCCGCAAGGCGTGCTGGATACGATTGCTGTTGCCTATACGCAACCGGTGAAGCTGGAAGATATATCGGATACCTTGAGGCAGCAAGTCCCCCTGCGTATCCAGAAAGGTGTGAAGTTTGTGCCTTCTTCCATTGAGATGATGCTTCCGGTGGATATTTATACGGAAAAGACAGTGGAGGTGCCGTTGCGTGGCGTTAACTTTCCTGCCGACAAGGTGCTGCGCGCTTTCCCTTCCAAGGTGCAGGTCACGTTTCAGGTTGGTCTGAGTCATTTCAGGCAGATTAACGCTGATGATTTTCATATTTACGTGTCCTATGAGGAACTGCTCCGTCTGGGTTCCGACAAGTATACGGTAAAGATTAAGAATCTGCCGAAAGGGGTGAGCCAGGTACGCTTCAATCCGGCACAAGTGGATTTTCTGATAGAGCAAGTTTCTCCTGATTATGGCGATTAAGATAGGTATAACCGGTGGTATCGGTAGCGGAAAGAGTATGGTATCCCGGCTGTTGGAAGTGCTGGGTGTTCCCGTCTATATCTCGGACTTGGAAACGAAAAGGTTGATGGCATCCGATTCATTGATCCGCGAGGAATTGTCAGCTTTGCTTGGTGCGGAAGTGTATGCCGGTGGCACGCTGAACAAGCCTTTGTTGGCGTCTTATCTTTTCGGTAGTCCGGAGCATGCCAAAGAAATCAACTGTATTGTGCATCCTCGTGTAAAGGAGGATTTCAGGCGGTGGACACAATGCCGCACCGCTTTTCCCATTGTCGGTATAGAATCGGCCATTCTGGTCGAAGCGGGGTTTGCGGGTGAAGTGGATGCTATTGTTATGGTCTATGCGCCCGAAGAGGTGCGCATTTTACGTGCCGTCCGGCGGGATGCTTCCTCGCGCGAATTGATAGAAAAGCGTATTCGTAGCCAGATGAATGACGAAGAAAAGCGTAAATATGCAGATTTTGTCATTGTAAATGACGACGAAACTCCATTAATACCCCAGGTTTTAGAACTAATCGGTTCGCTATCTGAAAAAATGTACTATCTTTAAAAAATAGGCATCTCCTTAACAATAAAAATAAGCAAGCTTATTTTGTATTGTCTTCGGCTTACATTATCTTTGCCCCCCGAAAAAATAACTACTAATCATCAAAACAGAATATATTATGTTGAAGACTATTTTGTCCATTTCCGGTAAACCGGGATTATATAAGCTTGTTTCCCAGGGAAAAAATATGTTGATTGTAGAGTCGCTTGCAGACAAGAAGCGTTTCCCTGCCTATGGTAATGAGAAGATTATTTCTTTGGGCGATATCGCCATGTATACAGATACGGAAGATGTTCCTTTGAAGGAAGTGTTTCTTTCCATGAAGAAAAAGGAAAATGGTGCTGCCGTAGTGATGGATTTGAAGAAAGCTACTGCCGACGATTTGCGTGCTTACCTGGCAGAGGTATTGCCTACTTTCGATCGCGACCGCGTATATCCGTCCGACATCAAGAAATTGATTGTTTGGTATAATTTGCTGGTGGCAAGCGGTATGACGGATTTTGAAGAAACTCCTGCGGGAGAAACGAAGGAGGAAAGCAAGGCCGAGTAACCGGAGAAGGATTGAAATACAAAATAAAAGAGGCGATTCCCGACTATTGGGAATCGCCTCTTTTATTGGGGGGATACGGATTGCTTTTAATTTCTGAAAACCAGTCCGTCGTCAGTGGTACTGGCATCCACTGTAATAGGCTTGCTGCGGTCTACTTCCTGAGCCAGCAGCTTCTTCGACAAATCGTTCAGCAAATAGTGCTGTATGGCACGTTTCACCGGACGGGCACCGAATTCAGGGTCATACCCTGCATTGGCAAGGAAGTCTATGGCGGCATTTGTCAGAACCAGTTCCACACCGTTACCGGAAAGCATCTTCTGCACACTCTTGATTTGGAGCACCACAATTTGCTTGATTTCGGGCTCTGTCAGTGGCAGGAACATGATGGTTTCGTCGATACGGTTCAGGAATTCCGGGCGGATGGTCTTTTTCAGCATATTCATCACTTCCTTTTTGGTTTCCTCTACGATTTGCTCCTTATTGCTACTGTTGAGCTTCTCCATCTGGCTTTGGATATAGCCGCTGCCCATGTTGGAGGTCATGATGATAATCGTATTTTTGAAGTTGACCGTACGCCCTTTGTTGTCCGTCAGACGTCCGTCATCCAGCACTTGCAGCAAGATGTTGAATACGTCCGGATGCGCTTTCTCGATTTCGTCGAATAGGACGACAGAATACGGTTTCCGCCTTACGGCTTCTGTCAGTTGTCCACCTTCATCGTAGCCCACATATCCCGGAGGCGCTCCAACCAGACGGGAAACGCTGTGTTTCTCCTGATACTCGCTCATGTCGATACGGGTCATCATTGTCTCGTCGTCAAAGAGGAACTCCGCCAGCGCCTTTGCCAATTCCGTCTTACCTACACCGGTGGTTCCCAGGAAAAGGAATGAGCCGATAGGACGTTTCGGGTCTTGCAGTCCGGCACGGCTGCGTCGTACGGCATCGGATACGGCCTCGATGGCTTCGTCCTGCCCGATAACCCGCTGGTGCAGTTCCGCCTCCAGATGCAACAGTTTGTCCTTTTCGCTTTGCAGCATCTTGCTTACCGGTATGCCGGTCCAGCGGGATACTACGTCGGCGATGTCTTCAGCGTCCACTTCCTCTTTAATCATGGCCTTGTCGCCCTGCATTTCGTGCAGTTTTTGCTGCGTTTCTTCAATCTCCTGGTTCAGCGCTTGCAGTTTGCCGTAACGGATTTCGGCCACCCGGCCATAGTCGCCTTCCCGTTCTGCTTTGTCGGCCTCGAACTTCAGGTTCTCTATTTCCACCTTATTCTGCTGGATTTTGTTGACAAGGGTCTTTTCACTTTGCCATTTCGCTTTGTACGAGTTTTCCTGCTCCTTCAGCTCGGCAAGTTCTTTGCCGATTTGTTCCAGTTTGGGCTTGTCGTTTTCGCGCTTGATGGCTTCGCGTTCAATCTCCAGCTGCTTTATCTTACGCGAGATTTCGTCCAGTTCTTCCGGAACGGAATCGACTTCCATACGTAGCTTGGCAGCGGCTTCGTCCATCAGGTCGATAGCCTTGTCCGGCAAGAAACGGTCGGTGATGTAGCGGTTGCTCAACTCTACGGCGGCGATGATGGCATCGTCCTTAATCCGTACGTGGTGATGGTTCTCATAACGTTCCTTCAGACCACGCAGAATGGAGATGGTGCTCAGTGTATCCGGTTCGTTCACCATGACAATCTGGAAGCGGCGTTCCAACGCTTTGTCCTTTTCGAAATACTTCTGATATTCATCGAGGGTAGTGGCCCCGATGCTCCTCAGTTCACCGCGTGCCAGGGCGGGTTTCAGGATGTTGGCGGCATCCATGGCGCCTTCCCCCTTGCCGGCACCCACCAGGGTATGGATTTCATCAATGAAGAGGATAATGTCTCCTTCCGACTTCTTAACTTCGTTGATAACGGCCTTCAGACGTTCTTCAAATTCGCCTTTGTACTTGGCGCCGGCCACCAGTGCACCCATATCCAGGGAGTAGACTTGTTTGTTCTTCAAGTTCTCGGGGACGTCTCCACGCAAGATACGGTGGGCAAGTCCCTCTACGATAGCTGTTTTACCGGTACCCGGTTCACCGATAAGAATCGGGTTGTTCTTGGTACGTCGGCTCAGAATCTGCAGGACACGCCGTATCTCTTCGTCACGGCCGATGACGGGGTCCAGTTTGCCGCTGCGGGCTGCTTCGTTCAGATTGATGGCATACTTTTCCAATGACTGGTAAGTGTCTTCGCTGGATTGTGAAGTTACTTTTTCTCCTTTTCGCAGTTCGTTGATGGCTTCCCGCAGTTCGCGTTCCGTCATCCCGGCATCTTTCAGAATGGTGGATGCAGTGCTTTTCACATTCAGCAAAGCCAGCAGTACCGGTTCCAGGGAGACGAATTCATCACCCATTTCCTTGGAATATTGGGTGGCCTTCTGGAACACTTCGTTCGTTTCACGGCTCAGGTATGGCTCTCCGCCGGATACCTTGGGCAGAGAATCAATTTGCTTGTCCAGTACAAGTGCTATCTGCTGACCGTTCATGCCCAGCTTCTGGAAGATGAAGTTGGTGACATTTTCACCTACTTTCATCACGCTTTGAAGTACATGCACGGGCTCGATGGCCTGCTGTCCACGGCTTTGTACCAGGTTCACAGCCTCCTGCACTGCTTCTTGCGCTTTAATGGTAAAGTTGTTAAAGTTCATATTTTGTTCTCCTTTCTATTTTATCAGTTTCATAACACTTGGGGAGGCGCAAAAGATTTGCCATTGGCACATTTCGGACAAATTGTCTGCATATAAAATATGTAAAATGACAAATTGTCTGTAAATCAGTCGTTTTGTTTCTTTCTACTTCTTTAGATAAGAAGTTGGAGCAAAGTTCCTTTTCGTATTAAACTCTATTGGTTAAAGAGAAGGGCAAATAAGGATGTCATGCATGAGATGTGCATCTCATGTAGTACGAGGTGTACATCTCATGTAGTACGAGATGCACATCTCATGTAGTGAGGGCCTATATGTTTTAGTAGCTAAGTCTTCGTGTTCCAGCTCCAAGGTTCCCGTGTTGCGGAGGAAGGATATTCTCTTTCCGCTTCGGAGATATAGATTAATTGTTTGGGATGATACAAGTTATTGATAAATTTGTCGTACTTTTACTGCTTCAAAGTTTTGTGCTTTCTGTGTGGTAGGTTTTCGGAGCTCCGCTTGCAGAGGAGCATTATGTATAATCACGTATTAAAATAGAAGATAATGGAGGATAAGATAAAGTTTCCGGCAAATGTGATATTGATAGATGTTGCATTTCTGAATGAAGTGGTATATGGTGCAAAGAACTTTTTGGAAGGTAAGTTGGGACGGAAGCTACCCGATGTTGACCTGCCGGCATGGTTGAGCTATCTGGCATTGGACGCCGGCTTGAGAGAACAAGAAAATGAGGTGGAAGTGTTGCTGGTGCATACTCCGGCAGCGGACGTGCTGAAGTGTTGTGAACCATCCGATGTGAATAAACTGAATCACCAGGCATGCCGTACGCCGCTGGGCGAATTTGCATTTTCTTCCGTCACCTCTTCCGGTTTAGTCTCTACCGAAGAGTTGTTTCTTGACCTGATGAACCTGGCGCTTGATTCTGCGGATGTGAAGTGTTTGATGCTGTTGCCTTTCCATCAGGTATATGGTAATGGAGTGGAGGAGAAGCTGGCGGGTTTCTTCAAAGACAAGAGTGAAGAAGAACGGGGCAAAGTTGTGTACTTCATCACGGAGGAACCTCTGAGCCCGGTGTATTGCCGCCTGGAGCCGGTGTTTTATTCTTTGGCGCATGCATTCGGCATCAAGTCTGACGAGTTATAAGATATAAGAAGTATATGAGTGATTTCCGTTTAAAAGTGTTTCAGTCTGTTGCCAAGAACTTGAGTTTTACAAAGGCTTCGCAAGAGTTGTTTGTAAGTCAGCCGGCTATAACCAAGCATATCCAGGAGCTGGAGGCCACTTACCAGACGAGGCTTTTCGACCGGCAGGGAAGTAAAATCAGTTTGACCGAGTCAGGCCGGCTGCTTTTGGAGCATTGCGAACGGATATTGGAGGACTATAAACGGCTGGAATATGAAATGCACTTGTTACATAACGAATATATTGGCGAACTCAAGTTGGGAGCCAGCACTACCATTGCGCAGTATGTGCTTCCTCCGTTGCTGGGCAGTTTTATCGGCAAGTTTCCGCAGGTCAACTTGTCCTTGCTCAATGGAAATTCCCGGGAAATAGAAGCCGCTTTGCAGGAACACCGCATTGACTTGGGATTGGTGGAAGGGGTTTTCCGCCTTCCCAATCTGAAGTATACTACTTTTCTTGAGGATGAACTGGTAGCGGTAGTCCATTCCAAAAGCCGTTTACAATTGCCCGAAGAGATTACTCCCCAGGATTTGCCCGCTATTCCTTTAGTGCTTCGTGAGCGCGGTTCGGGTACGCTGGACGTGATAGAACGCTCACTCCAGAAGCACGGCGTCAAGCTTTCCTCACTCCATGTACTGATGTATCTGGGTAGTACCGAAAGCATCAAGCTCTTTCTTGAAAACTCCGATTGCATGGGAATCGTGTCTATCCGTTCCATCTGCAAGGAACTGGCGGCAGGCACTTTCCGCGTGGTCGAGATAAAGGATATGCCCATGCTTCGCGACTTCTGCTTTGTCCAGTTGCAAGGGCAGGAAGGAGGGTTGTCACAAGCCTTTATGAACTATATGTTTATGTCCCGATAACAATAAGTTATAGTCTATAAGTAGAAACGATTGGCGGGTGTACTAAAATAGAACTACCTTTGCATCCGGAAAATTAAGGAATAAACATTAGTAATAATAGTAAAATAAACAGTATGGCTTCAAATCGAGTTTTGGCTAAAAGCATTAATATGCCTTTTCTTCAAAGTAATAATAAATTTATTTATGTATCTCTTCTGGTTGTCCTCTCCTTCTTTCTGCTGCTGGATTATGTGCCCGGTATGCATGCCTATTCGGCATGGGTCACTCCGCCGTTGGCGTTGTTCTTGGGGTTGGCCTTTGCGTTGCTGTGTGGGCAGGCACATCCGAAGTTCAATAAGAAGACTTCAAAGTACCTGTTGCAATACTCTGTTGTAGGGTTAGGATTTGGAATGAATCTGCAGGCTTCTCTGGCTTCGGGCAAGGAAGGAATGGAGTTCACGATTATTTCTGTAGTGGGGACATTGCTCATCGGCTGGCTCATAGGACGTAAGTTCCTGAAAGTGGACCGTGACACTTCCTATCTTATCAGCTCCGGTACGGCTATCTGCGGAGGCAGTGCCATTGCGGCTGTGGGGCCGGTGTTGAAGGCAAAGGATAGCGAGATGTCTGTGGCATTGGGCACCATTTTTATATTGAATGCCATTGCATTGTTTGTTTTTCCGATGATAGGCCACGCTTTGAACATGAGCCAGCATGAGTTCGGCACATGGGCGGCCATTGCCATACATGATACGAGTTCGGTAGTGGGGGCAGGTGCCGCATATGGCGAGGAGGCCCTGAAGGTGGCAACGACTATAAAGCTGACACGTGCCTTATGGATTATTCCTTTGGCTCTGGTAACTTCGTTCATCTTTAAGAGTAAGGGACAGAAAATCAGTATTCCCTGGTTCATCTTCTTCTTTGTGCTGGCTATGATTTTCAATACTTATGTGCTGGGGACTACCGAAACGGGTGCCATGATTGGGGAGGGAATCAATTCTTTGGCCCGCAAGACGCTGACTATCACTCTGTTCTTTATCGGTGCCTCTCTGTCACGTGATGTACTGAAGGCAGTAGGCATCAAGCCCTTGATACAAGGCACCTTGTTGTGGATAGTGATTAGTGTGAGCACGTTGGCATATATCTACTTGTTCTGATTGCATCGGTCCGGCAGTTCTTGAAGTATAACTTCCGGTTGAAGAAGTCGGTAGGATTTTTGCAACGTATTTCTTTCCTCATTGGATATATAGACGAATACACATCTCGGGATAACCGGGGTGTGTATTTCTTTTAATATCCTTCCCCATTGACGCCGGACCGGAGCAAGTGGAAGCCAAGTTATGATACCTTTTGCTTCCAGCATTGCTTTTGTCCTCGGTTCGGCGTGCTGACCAGTTAATACAATGTTCCAGAAATGTGGTTCTTTCAGCTGTTTTTTTATATCTTGAGAAGTCATAGTTAGTTCACTTTTTTGATGATAAAGTCGAAAGAGGTGAAGAATTGAGGGTGCTTACCGATAGATATGGGAAGGATAATGGTAATGGAGGAATTCCTTCCTTTCCGAATATCTTTCTTGTTGTATATTTGAGAGTTATTTGCCGTATAAGTTGTCACACCAATCTTTTGGCTTGTTTCTGCCTGGCTTTTTATTATTGCAAAGGGAGTTTCCGCTTCTGCCAGTATGGGGTATTTGACTTCTGAGGTTCTTCCGTCCACAATGAATTGCATATTTTCCCAGTTTATTCGGATATCTTCTGAAGAGTTGTTGCGAATTATAATTTCCCATTGGGAGTCGTTTGGAATAAACTTATAAGTAACCCCATCTTTTGTATACTCTAATTTCCCTTTTTGGTTCTCCAGCCATTTAAAGGATACTTGGCATCCCGCATCAACGTATTGTGCAGATAAAGTGGTTGGAAATAGGAGAAACAGCAAAATGGCCAGCTTATTTTTCTTCTTATATTTCCGGTAGTCATTGTATATCCATAGCATAATAAAAATAATGCCGATAGGGATGGCTATGAGAATACATGTCAGTAAATTCATGATAGCAGATATTATTTGTTTGTTTATATGAATATGTTGCAAAAGTATCATAAAATATTTGATAAAACAAACGAATTATGAATAAAAAGAACGATACATACAGACAAATTGGTATTGGTGTTCCTTATAATATGAATGATTAATTTGTACCTTCATATAAATGGAAAAAAGTAATATATACATCGGAGAGATAATCAAGAACGTGATGCTTGAACAGCAGGTTACCAAGGCGGAACTTGCACGAAGACTGAAAGTTAAGCCTCAAAGTGTAGACTATATGCTTACGAGAAAAAGTGTTGATACGGATACGTTGTATAATGTCTCACGTGCCTTGAACTACGATTTTGCTTTGTTGTATTCCATTCATAAGGAACAGATAAATTATGATACGTTAGAGCAGGAATACAGACTCTCCACAGCGAAGGTGTTGGTGGAGCTTGAGCTGAAGCCTGAAGACATTGCAAAATTGAATCTTAAAAAGCGGATTGCTGATGTCTTGAAATAAACGCACTCTTGGGCTGGTGCTATTGGTGTTTTCATTTTTTTTCCATTTTTTCTTCCTGGTCGTGTAACAAAATCCTTTCCCCCTACGTCTGAAGGGTATAAACAGGAATCTACTATTGATAAATAGCCCATGGACGCTGAAAGTTTTAAAAAAGAGTTTCTGCCATATCATCGCAAATTGTACTGCATAGCTTATAGGCTGTTGGAGAATGCTGCCGATGCTGAAGATTTGGTGCAGGAAGCTTATCTGAAGTTGTGGGACAAGCGGGAAGGACTGGCCATTATCAGTAATCCGGAAGCATTCAGCGTTACTCTGGTGAAAAATATGTGCTTTGATTTGCTTCGTTCGGGAAAGTATACTTTGAGCAGACAGAGTGTGGAGTTGGCCGAAGTGCATAATATGTCTCAAGCAGATAACTTTGAAGTGAGGGATGAAGTGCAGCAGGTAAGGCACATCATTGCCCATCTGCCGGTGCAACAGCAGAAAATAGTAACGTTGCGTGATGTCAAGGGATGTTCTTATGAAGAGATAGAGCAGGTCACGGGATTGAATGCTACCAATGTCCGTGTACTGTTGTCCCGGGCAAGAAAAAAGATACGTGAGGAATTTAATAAATGGAGTAACTATGAAAGTCGAGGAAATTGAAAGGCTGCTCGCCGAATTTTATGAAGGGAATACCAACGAGCAGGAAGAAGAGTTGTTGAAGGAAGCTTTCAGAACCGAAGAAGTGCCCGAGCACTTGCAGAAGGACAAGAAACTCTTTCTCAGCTTTTTTCCCGGGGAAGTGGTGGATAATGTTCCCGCCGGATTGGAGGATAAACTGAGCCGGATGATTGATGAAAAGGCTGAAGAGGAACAACGTTTTTTCCACCGGAACAAGGCCAAACGTAATTGGCGCTGGATAGGAGGTATTGCTGCCACCATTCTGGTTCTTGTAGGTGTAGGTTATGGCATTACGAACATGGGAGAGGATATGCGTCCTCCTACACCTCAGGACACTTTCTCTGATCCGGAAGCTGCTTATAAGGCATTGCAGGCCACTTTAATCGAGGTGTCTGCGAATCTGAACAAGGGAATTGAACAGATAGAGGAAACGCGGATAGACGTAACGAAGGTGAACCAGGAAGTAAGAAAAGAAATTCAACAATAATCTGATATGAAAACAATGAAAATGATTTTGGCAGGTGTACTGCTGATGTTGCCTTTGCTTTGCCAGGCACAGAAGAACCTATTCAACAAGTATGGAGATATGAAAGGCGTGTCATCCGTCTACATATCCAAGGCAATGATAGAAACGAATCCCAACTTGTTTACTAAAGATGTTTATATTGGGAAAGTGTCCGGACAGTTGAACTCTGTGCAGGTACTTTCTACAATGGATAATAATGTAAAGAAAGAAATGCGTAAGGATCTTCGTTCTTTGGTGCAGTCTTCCAGATATGAATTGCTGATGAAGCAGAAGGGAACAGTCTCCAGTTCTGAATTCTACATGAGCCGTAAAGGGGAAAAGGTGAAGGAGCTGATTATGATTGTAGATGGTGCAGCCACTCTGAAATTTGTTTATCTGGAAGGTGATATGACTTTGAAGGATATACAGAATATCATGATGTATCAGAATACCAGCTGGAATGGGAACAATGTGAATATACAGCTTCCGGATATAAACTGGGCGGAGATAGAGAAGTTGAAGAACCGCGATTGGCTTGGAGAATTGAAGCATTCGCAAGAACTGGCATTGAAAGGGCTGGAAAATGTAGCCAAGCTGAAAGACAACAAGTATCTGAAAGAACAAATGGATACCGATACATGGAAACGTTTTGAAAAAAGCATGGAGGCTTTGGAAGAACGTTTGGAAAAGATGGAATAGGAAGCGGTAACCTTTTAGGGAAACTTGCCAATAGAATGTTTTGTTTTTCTATTGGCAAGTTTTTTTGTTATTTGTCTTTTCTCAATTCTGCAAAGATAAGCCCTTCCAGCTCTTCTGCCAGTTCCGGATTGTCAAGGATTACCTGCTTGGCGGCGTCGCGTCCCTGGGCAATTTTCGTCTCGTTATAGCTGAACCATGAGCCGCTTTTCTTGATGATGCCAAGCTCTGCACCCAAGTCAATGATTTCGCCTGCACGGGAGATGCCTTCACCGAACATGATGTCGAATTCCGCTCTACGGAAAGGAGGAGCTACCTTGTTCTTCACAACTTTCACTTTGGTCTGCTTGCCGATTACTTCATCGCCGTTCTTGATGGCTTGGCTTCCACGGATGTCAAGACGTACGGAGGCATAGAACTTCAGTGCATTACCGCCGGTAGTTGTTTCGGGATTGCCGAACATGACACCGATTTTTTCGCGCAACTGGTTGATGAAGATACAAGTGGTGCGTGTTTTGCTGACAGCTGCCGTCAGTTTACGCAAGGCTTGTGACATGAGCCGGGCTTGCAGACCTACTTTGTTGTCACCCATATCGCCTTCAATTTCAGCTTTCGGGGTCAATGCAGCCACAGAGTCCACTACAATGATGTCAATAGCGGAGGAACGGATCAGTTGCTCTGCGATTTCCAGTGCTTGTTCGCCATTGTCCGGCTGTGATATCAGCAGATTGTCCACATCCACACCCAGTTTTGCTGCATAGAAGCGGTCGAAAGCATGTTCTGCATCAATGAATGCGGCAATGCCTCCTGCCTTTTGCGCTTCAGCGATGGCATGAATGGCAAGGGTTGTCTTACCGGAAGATTCCGGGCCGTAAATTTCGATGATACGTCCGCGGGGATATCCTCCCACGCCAAGAGCCACATTGAGGCCGATGGAACCTGTGGGAATAACTTCTACTTGTTCGACGCTTTCGTCGCCCATTTTCATGATAGAGCCTTTACCAAAGCTCTTTTCTATCTTGTCCATGGCAGCCTGCAAGGCTTTCAGTTTTTCGCCCGATGCCAGATTGCTGCCATTTTCAAAATTCAGTTCGTCTTTTTTTGCCACGTTGTTAATGTTTAATGATTATAAAATTTGTGCCGCATGGTCTTTGGTCTTCACTTCTTTCGGAGTGATGATGCGCTCTACAATACCTTCTTCATTAATGATGAAAGTTGTGCGGAACGTTCCCATATATTTGCGGCCATACATGCTTTTTTCGCCCCATACTCCGAATTGTTCTACCAGCTTCTTGTCGGTGTCTGCAATCAGGGTAAAAGGCAGATTGTTTTTCTCAATAAATTTCTGGTGTGACTTTTCGCTGTCCACACTGACGCCGATGACTTCATAACCGGCTTTGCGCAGGTCGGCATAATTATCCCGCAGGTTGCAGGCTTGTGCCGTGCAGCCGGATGTCATGTCTTTGGGGTAGAAGTAAAGTACAATCTTCTTTCCCTTATAGTCGCTCAAGCGGATTTCTACACCTTTTTCGTTGATACCCAATACTTCGGGTGCTTTATCTCCTATATTCACTTTGTTAATGTTTAATGATTAGTGGATAATGATTAATGTTTAATCATTAATTTCAAACTTCCAAGTCTCCGTCGATAATCTCATGCCAAGGCAGGCCTTGTTTGTTGAGCTGTTCCATGAACGGGTCCGGATTGAATTCTTCAACATTCCATACACCCGGTTTTTTCCACAATCCCTTGAGGAACATCATGGCACCAATCATGGCGGGCACACCGGTGGTATAGCTTACGCCCTGCATACCGGTTTCCTTGTAGGCCTCCTGGTGGCTACAGTTGTTATATACATAGTAGGTACGCTCTTTGCCATCCTTTAGTCCGCGGATGCGGCAACCGATGGATGTTTCGCCTTCGTAGTTTTCGCCCAGGTCTTGCGGGTTGGGGAGGACGGCTTTCAGGAATTGCAGCGGAACAATCTTCATGCCGTTATATTCCACTTCGTCTATGCGTGCCATGCCGATGTTCTGGATAACGCGCAGGTGGGTTAGATACTCTTGTCCAAACGTCATCCAGAAGCGTGCACGCTTGATGGTGGGGAAATTCTTCACCAGAGACTCCAGTTCTTCGTGATAAAGCAGGTAGGAGTCGCGCGGACCGATGTTCGGATAAGTCAGGTCTTTGTGGATTTCCAGCGGCTTGGTTGTCACCCATTCTCCGTTTTCATAATAGCGGCCGTTCTGTGTAATCTCACGGATATTGATTTCCGGATTGAAGTTGGTGGCGAATGCTTTATGATGATTTCCGGCATTGCAGTCTACGATGTCCAGATATTGTATTTCGTCAAAATGATGTTTGGCGGCGTATGCAGTATAGATGCCGCTCACTCCCGGGTCGAAACCGCAACCGAGGATGGCGGTCAGTCCGGCATCTTCGAAGCGTTTCTTATAGGCCCATTGCCAACTGTATTCAAAGTGGGCAACATCTTTCGGCTCATAATTGGCGGTATCCAGATAGTTGACTCCACTTTGCAGACAAGCCTCCATGATGGTGAGGTCTTGGTAGGGGAGGGCTACGTTGATGACGATTTCGGGTTTGAAACTATTGAAGAGTGCTACCAGTTCGTCCACGCTGTCGGCATCTACCTGGGCGGTTTTGATGTTCGGGTTACCGATTGCCTTGACAACAGCGTCACATTTGGACTTGGTGCGGCTGGCTATCATGATTTCTGTAAACACATCAGGATTTTGAGCCACTTTGTGCGCAACAACGGTACCTACACCGCCTGCACCGATAATAAGAACTTTACCCATTTCTTTGTACTATATTATTATATTAGGTTTATAAAAAATACGGAGAGCAAATATAAGGGTTAATTCTTAGATAAACATTAAAATCCTGCTAAATACTTTGAGGTAAATGCTTCAAATATTAAACAAATTACTTGCATTTGGGTTATTTTCTATATATTTGCCCCTTGAATAAATTAACTTAAACAACGAATAACAATGAAAAAAGTATTTGTTTCCCTATGCATGGCAAGCGTGTTGATGGGCTTGTCTTCTTGTGCATCAACCAAAAATGCCGCAACTCTTTCTTCCATCAGCGGTGAGTGGAATATTATTGAAGTGAATGGTACTGCCGTAGTCCCTGCTCCGGGTCAGGAATTTCCCTATATCGGTTTTGACACAAAGACTGGAAAAGTATTTGGCAACAGTGGTTGCAACCGTATGATGGGTTCGTTTGACGTGAATGCCAAACCCGGCACGATTGACCTTGGCGCTTTGGCAAGTACCCGTATGGCTTGTCCGGATATGACTGTAGAAAATAATGTGTTGTCGGCTTTGAACAAAGTGAAAAAGTATAAGAAGCTGGGAAAGGAAAATATAGCTTTATGCGGTGCTTCCAATCGTCCCATAGTCGTGTTGCAGAAGAAAGAGTCCGTTTCCAAGTTGTCTGATTTGGAAGGAAGGTGGATAATTAGTGAGGCTGCGGGCGAGGCTATTCCCGACGGAATGGAGAAGCAGCCGTTCATTGAATTTAATATTGCAGAAAAGCGCTTGCACGGCAATGCGGGTTGCAATCTGATTAACGGCGCTTTCCAGGTTGATGATGAAAATCCGTCGGCAATCTCTTTCCCGCAAGTTATCAGTACCATGATGGCATGCCCTGATATGGAGGTGGAAAGCCGTGTGCTGAAAGCCTTGAATTCCGTTCAGTCTTTTGGCAAGCTGGCAGGCGGAGGCATCGGGCTGTACGATGCTGACAATAACCTGGTGATGGTGTTGGTGAAGAACTGACAAGATAGGTTGAAATAATAAAGGCTCTTACAGAAATAATCTGCTAAGAGCCTTTTTTGCATCTTGACATAAAAAGGTCTTTTACTTTTTCTTTAATCCTGCGCGTATCCGGCTCAGGGATTGCGGAGTGATGTAGAGATAAGAAGCCAGATACTTGAGCGGTACATCCTGCAGCAGTTCCGGATTCTCTTCCATCAGTGTCATGTACCTTTCTTTGGCAGTGGGAGGGGTGCCGTAGGCTACTGTGGAACTGTCTACCGACAGAATTTCCCGTTCAAAGATTCTTCTGCCGAAGTTGGCCATGTCTATGGAATGCGAAAAAAGGGCTTCCAGCTCAGGCTTACTGATACAATAGGCGATGCTTTCATTCACTGATTCGATGTTGATGAGGGAAACCTCGCTGTCCACATATCCCCACGATGAGAAAGCTGTGTCGCCCGGTGCGGCGAACCAAAGGGAGTTTTCCGTGCCGTCTGTCAGGTAGTAGGCGCGCCAGATGCCTTTCTTCAAAAGATAGAAGTTGCTGTTCCTTTCCCCTTCGCTGATAATGCGTTCTCCCTTGCTGAAACGAACTTCTGCCATGTGTGACAGAAGTTCGTGCAAAGTGTTTTCCGGTAGTTTATACTTCTTGCAGAATTTCTTTATCATAGTTTCCATGCTGCAAAGATAGTGTAAACCGAAGACAGGACTTTTATGCTTGCATGAAAAAGTTATGTTGGGGTGCAGCCCATCTTGTCTAAAGATACGGATTTTTCTTTATGTTCCTTTTTCCCGGATATGTAAATCACGAGGATAAATAGGGTTGTCAGCATTTCTGCAAGAGGAGTGGCAAGCCAGATTCCCCGGTCTCCCAATAGCAGGGGCAGTCCGAAAAAGCAGGCTGTCAGCAGGATAAAACCACGCAGCAGGGTGATAACTGTGGCATACTTGGCACGCTCCACACTCTGGAAATAGCCGATGGATACGATGTTGACGGCAAAGAACACGAAGCCGGTGGCATACAAAGGCAACCCTTTTACCGCTATGTCATAAGCCGGATAACTGCGGTCTATGAACATGCCGACAATTTCAGGGCTGCAGAATATTGTGGCCAGGGCAAAACATACCCCGCAGCCTATGGCCGTTTTCAGTGCCAGCAAGTAGGCGCGGCGGACACGTTGGCTCTCGTTCAGGCCGTAGTTATAACTGATAATCGGCTGCGCCGACTGCGCAATGGCATTATATACCATAAATATAATAGGAAAGAAATAGCAGGCAATGCTGAATGCCGCCACTCCGTCTTCCTTCAAATAATGGATGAACACCTGGTTGCCGACAAACATCATGCAGGCAATCGCCACCTCGCACAAGAAGGCGGAGGAACCCAATCGGCACATATAGCCAATGTTGCGGCGCATCAGTTGCATGCTTTTCCGGCTCATCTTAATGGGGTGAAAGCGCAGTGCGCACCGGCGGCGCATCAGATAGAATACTATCATCAATGCACCTACCGTGGTACCTATGGCACTTGCCAGTGCGGCACCGAACATTCCCCAGCCAAAGGGGAAGATGAACAGATAATCCAATAGGATGTTCAGAACGGCAGCCACCACATTGCACATCATGGCGAAGTTGGGCGAACCGTCCAGCCTCAGAAAAAACATACCCGAATTGAGCAATGCCGTGAACAGAGAGAAAGGCACAAACCAAAGCATGTATTCCACAGCCAATGGCGTGAGCCGTTCGGACCCTCCGAGCAGCTTTACCACCTGCGGGGCAAATGAACAGAATAGGGTGGAGGTGCACATCAGCAACAAGGAAGATATGACTACCGACTGCGTGATATTGATGCGTGCCACCTTGACCTTTCCGTGTGACAGATGAATGGAGGCTACCACAGAGGCGCCGACGCCGAACATAAGTCCCACACCCGTAGAAAACAACCATAGCGGTGCCACAATGTTGACCGCCGCCAAAGCATCACTGCCGATTCCTTTTCCGACAAAGATGCCGTCGGTGATAACGAATAGTGCGGAGAAAATCATCCCCAGTACAGTAGGGAGCAATAGTTTGCGGAACAATGTCTTGATGTCCGTGTTCTTGAAGTCGATACTGTCTCTCATTTTTTCCATACTCATCTTATTTATTTCTTTAATATGTGAAAACCAATCATTTCCGTTGCTACGATTAAGCCCAATGTTAACTAATCCTTAATCGTTCCACTATGGTGGAACGATATTTCCCTCGTGGTGGAATGATATTTTCTCCACGGTGGAACAATATTTCCTCCATGGAGGAACGGTTAAAGGTATGCAAGGGAAATGATTAATGTTGTTCATGTTTTATCATCTCTGATTCGGGCGACAAAAGTAGAGCTTTTGAATGGAATGGAAATTAACAAATGGTAATTTCCGACAGAAAAAATGATTTTAATTCTGCCAAACTGACAGATAAACTGCCACAAGTATAAATCTGCGGCTGCTCTGAACAATTTGGCACAACGTTTGTCTTTTTATTGGCGTCTGCCACTGAGGCGGACGTCGAAACAGAATAATAACAAATAAAAAAATAACGATCATGGGAAAAATTATTGGTATTGACTTAGGAACAACAAACTCTTGCGTTGCAGTATTCGAAGGTAACGAACCTGTAGTAATTGCAAACAGTGAAGGCAAGCGCACCACTCCTTCAGTAGTAGCATTTGTTGATGGTGGCGAACGTAAAATCGGTGATCCTGCCAAGCGTCAGGCTATCACGAACCCCACCCGTACGGTTTTCTCCATCAAACGTTTCATGGGCGAAAACTGGGACCAGGTACAGAAAGAAATCGGCCGTATGCCTTATAAAGTAGTAAAGGGTGACAACAATACTCCGCGTGTAGACATCGACGGACGTCTCTATACCCCGCAGGAAATCTCTGCAATGATTCTGCAGAAGATGAAAAAGACTGCCGAGGATTATCTGGGACAAGAAGTGACAGAAGCTGTAATTACCGTCCCCGCATACTTCTCAGACTCCCAACGCCAGGCTACGAAGGAAGCCGGTCAGATTGCAGGTCTTGAAGTGAAGCGTATTGTGAACGAGCCGACTGCCGCAGCTCTTGCTTACGGTATTGACAAGTCTCACAAGGACATGAAGGTTGCCGTATTCGACCTTGGTGGTGGTACATTCGATATCTCTATCCTCGAATTCGGTGGCGGTGTGTTCGAAGTATTGTCAACCAACGGTGACACTCACCTGGGTGGTGATGATTTCGACCAGGTAATCATCGACTGGCTGGTTCAGGAGTTCAAGAACGACGAAGGTGCCGACCTGACTCAAGACCCGATGGCTATGCAACGTCTGAAGGAAGCTGCTGAAAAGGCTAAGATTGAACTGTCCTCTTCTACAAGCACTGAAATCAACTTGCCGTACATCATGCCGGTAGGCGGTGTGCCCAAGCACTTGGTGAAGACGTTGACCCGTGCCAAGTTCGAGGCTCTGGCTCACAACTTGATTCAAGCTTGTTTGGAACCTTGTAAGAAGGCTATGAGCGATGCTGGTCTGAACAATGCGGACATCGATGAAGTAATCCTTGTAGGTGGTTCTTCACGTATCCCGGCTGTACAGAAGTTGGTAGAAGACTTCTTCGGTAAAGTTCCTTCCAAGGGTGTGAATCCGGATGAGGTAGTAGCCGTAGGTGCTGCCGTGCAGGGTGCCGTTTTGACGGACGAAATTAAGGGCGTTGTGTTGCTGGATGTTACTCCGCTGTCTATGGGTATCGAGACTATGGGTGGTGTGATGACGAAGCTGATTGATGCCAACACTACCATCCCCTGCAAGAAGAGCGAGACATTCTCTACTGCTGCCGACAACCAGACGGAGGTTACCATCCATGTATTGCAGGGTGAGCGTCCGATGGCTGCACAGAACAAGTCAATCGGCCAGTTCAACCTGACAGGTATTGCTCCGGCACGTCGCGGTATTCCTCAGATTGAGGTGACATTCGATATCGACGCCAACGGTATCTTGAAGGTGTCTGCCAAAGATAAGGCTACCGGTAAGGAACAGGCTATCCGTATCGAAGCTTCCAGCGGTTTGAGCAAGGAAGAAATCGAAAAGATGAAAGCCGAAGCCGAAGCCAATGCCGAAGCAGATAAGAAAGAGCGTGAGAAAGTAGACAAGTTGAACCAGGCCGACTCTATGATTTTCCAAACCGAAAATCAGTTGAAGGAACTCGGCGACAAGCTCCCTGCCGACAAGAAGGCTCCGATTGAAGCTGCTTTGCAGAAGCTGAAAGATGCCCATAAGGCTCAAGACCTGGCTACCGTAGATTCTGCCATGGCCGAACTGAATACGGCATTCCAGGCTGCAAGTGCTGAAATGTATGCCCAGAGCGGTGCTCAGGGTGGTGCACAGGCTGGTCCTGATATGAATGCAGGTCAACAAGGCGGTGCTCAGGATAATACAAAGCATGGCGATAATGTGCAGGATGCTGATTTTGAGGAAGTGAAGTAAGTTGCAATAGGTGATTTTATAGAAAAAAGAGGCGTGTAATCCATTAAGTTGCACGCCTCTTGTGTTTTTGAGGCACTATAAAATATTTTGTGTAAATGCAAAATACGGGATTCAGTATGGGTTCC